>OLWA01003025.1_pt1 | contig 13618 bp, 10 predicted proteins | sample 1673251 | NCBI WGS metagenome assembly OLWA01 (sample SAMEA3178937, study PRJEB25190) | human gut metagenome | biome: human gut; feature: human-associated habitat; material: faeces | place: Austria | collected 2013
ATATTAAAAGATAATAATATAGAAATTATTATATATGAACCATCTTTTAAATTAGATGAATTTGAAGGATACAAAGTAATTAAAAACTTTAATGACTTTGCTAATATGTCTGACGTTATATTGGCAAATAGACTAGAAGAAGAACTTTCTAGTTGTAAGAGTAAAGTATATACAAGAGACTTATATTCTAGAGACTAGAATTAAGTTTCTTTTTAATTACGTGAGGAAAATATGGATGAGTATGTTAAATTTATTAGAAAATTTGCAGTATATGATGTTTTAGAATATATTTCTAACGAGAGTTATGATATCAGCAAAAATTATGATGGTGAAGTAAAATATGAAAAAATATACACATTTAATAAAAAAACAAAAGAAGCAATACAAAGAACGCTTATTATTACACAATGGGATTTATTAGAAGCAAGCTTTAACGCAATTGTTTACGGTACTGATTACAGAAGCAAAAAATTTAAACGAGAAGACTTTATTGAATATATTAATCTCACAAAGAAAAACAATGAACAATTGGAGAAAGCAAATGAGTTCAAGGAAGAAGATTTAATAGCACATATAATTTGTTTGTTAAACAAACAAATTCCATATCAAAATAAAATGACATTGAGTGGATTTAACAGACTATATCACATAATGCTAGTTATAAATAAAGATAAAAAGTATGATCAAACTCATCAAGTAAACTATATAGATTTTGAATCAAAGTTTTTAGAAATAACTGGCATGGAAATGAAAAAATTTATAATCTGTTATCTCAACATTTCATTGTTATCACTTATTAGATACAAAGAAGACATTTTAGATATACCTGAAGTTGTTTTTCCATTTCTAGATAAAGTAGGAATAACTAAAAATGATATTGTAAAAGCAATAAAGTTACAAAGTTGTCAATATGAATTTTACAAAAATGGATATACTAATTCTAATATACTAATGGGTTATCCAATAGTTTGCTCAGAGAGATTTAAAGATAAATACATTATTACTAATTATTCAGCTCTAAATATTAATTTATCAACGGTTGTATATTGGATAATTAAAAATTATTACCATGAAAAAGAATCTTCTGCTTTTACAGAATATTTTGGTCACTGTTTTGAATTCTATTTATCAGACTTCTTTAATTCATATGATATAAAAGCAACTAAAATTAAAGAAACATCTAAAAAGATGCCTGATTGGATATTAGAAACAAATAAATATATTTTCTTGATTGAACAAAAATCCGGATTGTTACCAATAGACGTAAAAAGTAATACAGCTGAAAAAAGGTTTAAAGCACTTCAAAAATATATAACAGACAATTTTTATAATGCTTTTGAACAATTAAATAATTATACTCCATCATCAAATAAAATTACTATAAGAATGTGTTTGACTTTTGAAAATATATACGGAACAGAAGAAATTCAAAGTATTGTATTAAAAAAATACGAAGATAAAGAGGACTATCATTTAAATTGGATAATTTGCATAGATGATTTTGAAAAACTATTTAATTTATATACTAAAGATGAAATTGAATTTAATAAAATAATTGAAAATAAAATCGAATTGGAAAGAAATAAAGATAACAACGGGCGCAACTTTGGTAAATTACTAAATAATTTACCAAACGATTATGCGTTGAATAAGATAAATTATATAGACATAATTATAGAAAACCTTAAGATACCCAATAAGTAATACACTTTCACTCTAATTGCTATTTAATATTTGAATAGTTTTATTTATATAATTTATTAACTTCTCGATAGCATAAAGTCTTACTTTATCTTTTACTTTAACATTTAAAATAACTTTATATATCTTTTGTAATGAATATTGAAAATTATATATTTCTTCAATTTCTTTATTTTCAATATTGTTTACTAACATTTCCTTATCTAATAAGTTTTTAAAATCATCTATGCAATCCATATTTGTATAATTTAGTTCAAAGTAGTTTTTTAATATTTCACCCAATTTTTTTGCTAAAGCATCAATTATTATGGAAAAATTTAGGTAGAGTAGTTTCAATTTCTGTGGATAAGTTAAAAGTATGAGAAATATATAGATAATACTTCTTTTTTTCTATTTATTGGATGTAATTAAAAGTCTATTTAAAAGTACTTACATAAGTATTATTTAAAAATCTTAGAATAATTGTAGAAATTATCGCATGCTTAATTATACTCATAACTAAAATCAATGAAAGAAACAGATTTTAACTTCATAAGTGTTTGAAGCTTTGAATATTATTTGGCAACAAGAAATAAAAATATCTTTCTAATGAATATTGATTTTTATTACATAAAATTAAGCCAGTTATTATTTATTTTTGTATTTTTTGTAAAATATTCACTTCAAAAATAGAAGGCATTTCTACTAATTTTCCACATACTATTCAGAAAACTGTAAGACACAGTTTGACTTTTGTGTTAATATGTGATAAATTAAGCATATTAATATTTGAATTTTTTCAGATGTGATATTATGAAAAAAAAGTTAGGTGATTATAATGTTAAATAAATTTGAAAGTCCACAGTATAAAAAGAAAGCATTTACCTGTCCAAATTGTTCAGTTTTTTCTAAGCATGATTGGAACGAAAGTCACGTAAATGAAACTTATGGAATTTTTGATGGCTTTCTTGGGCCTAGTACAAAAGGGCAAGTAGTAAGAAGTTTGTTCATGTGTAAATGTGAACAATGTGGTTATATAAGTTTTTGGTACAACGAAAAGCTTATTTGGCCATTAAATACAGGTGTTGAAGCCCCATTACAAGATATGCCGGAAGATATTAAAAAATTATATATGGAGGCAAGTAACATAGTTGAGTTATCTCCAAAAGGGTCATGTGCCATTTTGCGACTAGCATTACAAAGACTATGTAATAGATTAGCAAGTCAAGAAGAAAACAAGAAAATTGATGGAGCAATTAAAAAATTAGTAGAAAAAGGATTACCTCCAACTCTTCAAAAAGCAATGGATACAGTTAGAATAGTTGGCGATGAAGCAGTACATCCTGGAGAAATAAATATTGATGATAACAAAGAACTTGCAATAGCTATGTTTAGACTAATGAATATTATCATAGAAAAAATGATCGTAGAGCCCAAAGAAATTGATGAACTATATAATTTAATGCCTGATAATAAACTAAAAGGTATAGAAAACAGAGATAAAAAGAATGACTGAAATTAAAAGAACAAAAAAACAGCATTATATCGCTCAAGGTATTATAAAAGCATTTTTTGATTCAAATAGTATTTATGAAAAAAATTTGCAAAATGGCAGAGTTTACAAGACTTCTATAAATAATACAATGTGTATGAATGACTTTTATGAATTTTTTTTACTTGAAGATAATTTCTTAGAAAACTTGTTTGCAACCAGTGTTGATGAAGATTCAAGCAAATTAATAAAAAATTTGAAAAAAATTCTTGATAAAGATAATTGTCTAGCCGCGAAAAACGAAATTTTCAAATATATTAGGTTGTTTTTAATAAATTATTATAAAAGCATTACTAGTCTAATACACATGAGCAAGGAGACTACGAAAAACGATCAGAGTTCTATAGTGAGAATGATGAATACTATTTTTGATATGAAATACATAGAGCGGATCAGCGAAGTACTACTAACGGGATATGATTTTTCTATTATTAAGTCATTTAACAAAAACTTTGTGTTAACTGACCAGTATATTGCAACATGTTCTTTAAAATTTATGGGTTGTTTTATAAACATAAGTAATAGAGAAATCGGATTAAAAAACACTTTGGTACTAGTGCCAATATCTAGTGAATATTACGCAATGTTTGTAAATGGACAATTACCAGACAACTTTATTATAGAATCAGAACACATTAATAAACTCACAGAAATCCAAACTGAAATTATAAATAATGTAATATACAATAATTCTTATGAGAAATGTATTGCATTAAATGAAAAAGAAATAAATAAACTAAAAAAGAAAAATTCTACATTATGTGATTCAGAAGTAATGACCAATTTTAAAAGTTTAGATTTAGTAATGTTTAAAGTAAAACAAGAAGTTTTTTTCACAGACGATGAATATGAAATGTACAAATAATATGAAAGTTTAGAATGGGCAGATAAGAAATTTGGAGATTGTGGAGCCAATAATCTATGTCCATGTGGTAGTAATAAAAAGTATAAAAAATGTTGTAGAAATAAAGTAAAAAGATGTAATAGAATTTTAAACATGATTCATTATCAACAAGATGATTTATTGATTAATAAAAAGAATGGAATTGAAAAATCTGTTCAATTATCAAATTATGAGAATAAAGAATTACAAAAGAAGTTTAAGTTTCTAAAAAATAGTTAATATGAAAAACTTACACCCAACTGTAAGTTTTTATATTTTAACTCTTTCTAAATCTTTAACAAAAGCATCAATTAATTCCTTTGGTATTCTTGTATTAGCAGCACTCTTTAAAGAAATACAAGCTTCTAAAGCTTTTTCACGTGAAATAATATCATTATCTATCATCAACTTTATTAATTTCAAAGTTCTAAAGACTATAACTCCATTCCTTTCAGCAAATTTTTTAAGAGCATCATCACCAGTCGCAAGAATATAATCATTATTTTTTGCTATAACAAAATTAATTAAATCATAAGTACTAAGTTTACTCACCGTTTGAGATAGTTTATTCGTTTCTAATATGTCATTAAAAGTTACTGATATTGTTTTAATTTTCTTTATTATTTTTACATCACAAGTTTTAGGATTAATCTCATCATTTTTTACCATATCACTCATGTAAACATTATCTATTTTTACAAATTCATCTAAAATATTAGCATTGTTTAAATCAGTTATTATATTTGTATCAGTTATTATAATCTTCTTTGAAATATTCACTTTCCAAAACCCCTAATAGCTCACAAGCTTTATTAACAGATATAATCTTATTACTTTCTAACTTATAAACGATTTTTTTAAACTGATAAGACACTTCCAAATCTAATGGACTTAAGTCATTATTAGTTTGATAACTGATAGAAACACTGAGTATTTTATATAAAGAAATAGATATAATTTTCAATTCTTTTAATCTATGTATAATTGCAGAATAACTAACTCTATATTCCTTTCTAAAAGCAACTAATTCAAAAAAACTAATACAATTTCTAGAACTACCAAATTCATTTTTTACAGCTTCCATTGGCATTAATAAAGCACTTGCAAATCTATTGCACAATTTCTCTTCATTCAAGGATTTATTAGTAATATTTAATACTAAGTGTCCAAGTTCATGAGCAATAGTAAATCTTTGTCTAGCACCATCTTGAATTCCATTTAATAAGACTATGACAGGAACGTTTTCTACCATCTCACTAAGTCCATCAAAACCATTAAAGAGATTGTTAGGGTTATCTATTTGCACGATTAGAATACCCAAGTTTTCAAGAACACTAGTTAAATCAGTAATAGGTTGCATATTTGATATTTCAATATAATGTCTAAACAGAATTGCACATTTTTCAGCATCTTCCAAACTATTACAATTAAATTTTTTTAACTTAACATTAGGAGAATTAATACTATTTAATTCCATTACCTCTAAGTACTTTCCAACTTCCTCTTGAATTAAATCTTTTAATAATTGCCATTTCTCTCCTGTTAATCTTTTTTTCTTTCTAAATGTAGTAAACTTCATATTCGGACATTTATAAGTTTTAATTAAAGAAATAGCTTTAACACCATAAGCATTTGCAAAATTAATTAATTTTTGAGAATCAGGCACCAAGACTCCATTTTCATATTTGGTAACTGCAGTACTAGACATTCCCAATAAGTCTCCAGCTTCTTTTAAAGATAAATTTTTTAATAATCTTACTTTTTTAAGATTTTTTCCAATTTCATTCATAACTCTTGCCTCCTTGGTTAATATTTTAACATCAAAAGTCTAAAAAGTAAACTAAAATAATTAATAACTTTACTTATTTAGAAAAATTAGCACCAACTAATAATGACTTTATCAACTTTTTATAGTATAATTAAATTACAAAGGAGATGTTTTAAATGAAGAAAATATTTATAACAGGATGCACAGGCTATATTGGAAGCCATACATGTGTTGAGTTATTAAACGCAGGTTATGAAATAGTCGGTTTAGATAATTTTAGTAACAGCAAAAAAGAAGTTTTAGATAAAATAAAAGAAATAACAGGCAAAGAAATAAAGTTTTATGAAGGTAATATGTTAGATAAAACTATTCTTTCAAAAATATTTGAAGAAAACGAAATAGGTTCAGTAATAGATTTTGCTGCATACAAGTCAGTTGGTGACAGTGTTAATATGCCAGTAGAGTATTACATCAATAATGTTTCAAGTGTATTAACTTTACTAAGCGTGATGAAAAGCCATAATGTAAAATCTATCATATTTAGTAGTACAGCCGCAGTTTATGGTGACTCTGAAATAATCCCTGTAACTGAAGAATGTGAAACAGGTAAAACTATAAATCCATATGGAACAAGCAAACTATACTGTGAAGGAATATTAAAAGATTTGTATAAAAGTGATAACAGTTGGAATATTTGTATATTCAGATACTTTAACCTAGTAGGTGCCCATAAAAGCTATTTAATAGGAGAAGAACCAAATGGTACACCAGCTAATTTGATGCCTTATATTGCTAAAGTAGCTTTAGGTGAACTTCCTTGTCTAAATATTTTTGGAGACGATTATAACACACCAGATGGAACAGGAATAAGAGACTACATACACGTAGTGGACCTTGCAAAAGCGCATGTATCTGCTATCAAAAAATTAGAACATGATAAAAAGGGAATGCACATATATAACCTAGGGACAGGAAAAGGCTATAGTGTTCTAGAAATGGTAAAAACATTTGAAAAAGTAAACAATGTTAAAGTAAACTACAAAATAGTAAAACGTCGTCCAGGGGACATTGCAGTGTCATACGCTGACGCAACAAAAGCCCAAAATGAACTAGGCTGGAAAGCAGAACTAACTTTAGAAGATATGTGTAGAGACTCATACATGTTTACTAAAAGTTTGAAAAATAAGGGTGTTAAATAAAACACCTTTTTAAATAAGAAAGAAGTGATAATTTATGATTAAAGTAATGAGTATATTTGGAACAAGACCAGAAGGAGTAAAAATGGCTCCACTTGTTAAAGAATTAGAAAGAAGAAAAGAAATAGAAAGCATAGTCTGTGTAACAGCTCAGCATAGACAAATGCTAGACCAAGTTTTAGAAACATTTAATATTAAGCCTGACTATGACTTAAACATAATGAAACAAGGTCAATCCCTTAGTGAAATAACTTCACGTGCATTAACTGGCTTAGAAAGCGTTATAAAGGATGTAAAACCTGACATAGTTTTAGTCCATGGAGACACCACTACAACATTTGCTGGTGCCTTAGCAGCTTTCTATAATCAAGTAGCTATTGGACACGTTGAAGCAGGCCTAAGAACATATGATAAATATAGCCCATTTCCTGAAGAAATGAATAGACAGATGGTAGATTGCATGACAGATCTTTATTTTGCTCCAACTACCATCAGTAAAGAAAACCTTCTTAAAGAAGATATACAAGAAGAAAAAATATTTGTAACAGGTAACACTGCAATTGACGCGATGAAAACAACTGTTAAAAATGATTATACACACCCTGAGTTAGAATGGATTAAACAAAACGAAAAAATGATACTTTTAACAGCCCACAGAAGAGAAAATTTAGGCGAGCCAATGAGACACATTTTTAAGGCTATAAGAAGAATTGTAGACGAGTTTGATGATGTTAAGGTTATTTATCCCATCCACTTAAATCCACTTGTTAGAAACGTTGCAAATGAAGTATTTGCTGGGTGTGACAAAGTTAAACTAATTGAACCACTAGAAGTATTTGATTTTCATAATTTTCAAAACAAGTCTTACATAATTTTAACAGACTCAGGCGGTATACAAGAAGAAGCACCGAGTTTAGGTAAGCCAGTACTAGTTTTAAGAGACACTACAGAAAGACCAGAAGGCATTTCTGCGGGCACTTTAAAATTAGTTGGAACAGATGAAGAAACAATCTATAATGAGACAAAGAAATTATTAACAGACAACAAAGAATACGAAAAAATGAGCCATGCATCTAACCCATACGGAGACGGACATGCTAGTGAAAGAATAGTAGACGCTATTATAAAATGGAAACAAAATAGTTAAATGTGTGTATGCATAGCATTTTAAGAATTTGTCATAATTTTACTTTTAATTTTTTCCTTAAAAGAAAGTAATGAATCCAATATGATTGGTATTATAATTACTGAAGATATAAATTCATAAGTGTTTATTATCCTATTTTGAAATATCGTATTCATTTGTAAAATTATATAAACCAATATTATAGACAATGTCCACACAATTTTTGTTAAACTATAATTAATCTGGTTTTCGTTGGTATTTGACAATTTAACAATTTTTAAAAGTATATAATTCAAAATTATAAAGAAAGGTTTGAGTATTAAAGAAAAAAATAAAGAAACAACGTATTTAAAAAAACAAACAAGTGAATCTAAAAGTAAATATGGAAAAAATAATAAGATTCTTTTAAATTTAACAACATTTTTATCATAAGTTAATTTGTAAGTATTATCAAATCTTAAAATAATATTACTATAATCGAACTTTTTATTAACATTTTTTATAAAGCGTTGGTATTTTTCTACAAAGAAATCTATATTAATCTTTTTTAAATTTTTAATTACAAAGTACAAATTTAATAAAAAACAATAAAAACTGCAGTATATTTCAAGTAATAAAATAAAAATACAAATAACTTGTAAAGTGCCTACGCTGGTTATACTGATAAAAGAATTTTTAAAATCACTTGTTGAAAAGAAAAATAATGAAAAAGTGATAACGGCACCATATTCATAATAGTCAAATTTAAAGTCAAATGCTCTATCGTAATACATCGGTTTGATATAGACTATATAAAATAATAAAATTATGGAAGGAATATACAAAAAAGAAATAAATTTATTAATTTTTACAAATACCGGTATTAAAAATATTATAATTATAATTAAAAGCAAAGATCCTAACAAGTCAATCATATTGAAATTATCCTCATTATTTTCTTCTAGGTTCTTATTATTGTTCCTATTTACACTATTATATATTAATGAGACAATAAAATTAAATATAATGCACCCACTAGAAAAAATAATAATATATGTTATGAAATTTGTATCAATTATATTTAAGTATGGTTCTAAATCAATCACATTTATCACTCCCTATGTTAATGAAACAGACACATCGGTTATTGCAATAAAATTTTAACAAATAAAATTTGCCGTATGCACATGCATTATATCATTTTTAAAAATAAAAGAAAAGATGTAATCACTAAAAATATTTAACGAAAATTTAAAAATTAAAAACATATTAAAAAATCATATTTTTTGGATGTAAAAGAATATAAAAAAACATAATTATAAATATAAACTAATTAACAAACATATTGATTACTATTTATGATAAATGTGTTATACTAGTAACGTAAGGTAATTTATATGTATAACGACTTAAGATGATAAGTAAAAAACCTAAGAGTTAAAAGAAAACTAAATTAAGATGTATTAGCTGAAGCTTTAAATTTAAGTAGAAGTCATATCTCAAACTTATAAAGTGAAAAAAAGAAACATAAAGATAAAACAACTAGAAAAAAAGTGAACTATTTAATCTTTATATGTTATATTTCTTTATAGATATATCAGAAAATACTTGTATTGATTTAAAAAAAGCTAGACTAATATTTGAAAGTAAAAAATAATTTATTCTGTTCAATAACAAGCTCATACTTAGACTCAGTTGACAATAATAAAAGCATAAAGATATTTAGGAAGATAAAAATTCTTCCTTTTTAAATACAAGAAAATGTAGTATAATTATAATTGTTAAAATAACTAAGTGACATATTTAAAGGAGGAACATATGGAAAATTTAAAAATAGTAGATGGAAATGAGGCTTGTGCATTAGCTAGTTATAACTTCACAGAAGTAGCAGGAATTTATCCGATAACACCATCAAGTAGAATGGCAACTCTTATAGATAAATGGAGTAGTGAGAACAAGAAAAACTTGTTTGGAGATAAAGTAAGTGTTATAGAAATGCAAAGTGAAGCAGGCGCAAGTGCTGTAATCCATGGTGCTCTTCAAGCTGGCTCTTTAAGTACAACCTATACAGCAAGCCAAGGCCTTTTATTAATGATACCAAGTATGTATAAAATGGCAGGAGAAATGCTTCCGTCAGTTATACACGTGGCCGCAAGAAGCTTGTCAACACACGCACTATCTATTTTTGGAGACCATCAAGACATCTATGCATGCCGAGCTACTGGATACGCAATTTTATCAAGCAGTAATGTACAAGACGCCTACACTCTAGGCTTAATCGCCCACTTATCAAGTATAAAATCAAGTATTCCATTCATGCACTTCTTTGATGGTTTTAGAACAAGCCACGAAATAAACGAGATTAAAATGGTAACTGACGAAGACTTAAAAAGCATCACTCCATATAAAGAAATAGAAGAATTTAAGAATAGAAGCTTTAACTTAGGAAAAGTAATAACAAGAGGGACATCAGAAACTGAAGACGTATACTTTGAAAACACAGAAGCTAGAAATTCATTTTATAACAATGTTCCAAATATAGTAGAAGACTATATGAATAAGTTAAACACTCTAATGGGTACTGACTATAAGCCATTTAACTACTACGGCTCTAAAACAGCAAAAAACATCATTATTGCAATGGGAAGTGTAACAGACACAATTAAACTTGTAATAGACGAATTACTAAAAGAAAACATAGAAGTTGGATTAATTAATGTTCACTTATATAGACCATTTAGTTTAACTCATTTTTTAAGAGTCTTACCAAAGACTACTGAAAAAATAACTGTCCTAGATAGAACAAAAGAAGCAGGTAGTTTATGTGAACCCCTTTACCTAGACGTGTGTGCTGCTTTAAAAAACGAAAACATCGAAGTAATAGGCGGAAGATATGGCCTTTCAAGCAAAGACACTACTCCAAGCATGATTAAAGCTGTTTTTGACAACATGGACAAACACGCTATGAAAGACCACTTCACACTAGGAATAATTGATGACGTTACAAACACAAACCTAGAAGTAAAAAACTTCCACTTATCAAAAAAATACAAAGAAATAAAAGTATTCGGTTTCGGTTCTGACGGCATGGTAAGTGCTTCAAAAAACATACTAAAAGTAATGGGACAAACTAACTATGTACAAGGCTACTTTGAATACGATTCTAAAAAAAGTGGAGGCATCACTATAAGTCACTTAAGACTATCAAACGAGTTAATAAATGCCCCATTCTATCTAACTGACCCTAATTTAGTAGTAGTTTCAAAAGATTCATACCTAGGAAAATATGAAGTATTAGATAACATTAAACAAAATGGAATACTACTTATTAACACAGACAAAACAGATGAAGAAATAAATTCATTAATAAAAAACTCAACAAAAAAAATAATCTTAGACAAAAACATTAAAGTTTTTATTGCAAAGGCAGACACTCTTGCTAGTAAATTTAATTTAAAAGGAAAAATAAACAACATAATGTCATACTACATCTTAAAAATGTTAGGTGCAACAGGCGAAGATATTCTAAGATTTAAAGAAAACATAAAAGAACTATATATAGATAAAGGCATGAATGTAGTGAGTGATAATATAAAAGTACTAGATTTATGTATAGATAACCTAAGAGAACTAGATAATCACGTGCTAACAGTAGAAGAACAAAATGAAGAGAAAATTGATAGCATTTATGATAAAATGATGGCTAGACGTGCAAACATGGTAAAAGTAAGCGACTTTTTAAACCACAAAGATGGTACATTTGAAGGAAACATGAGTAAAAGTGACAAAAGAAAAATAAGTAGTTTAGTCCCTTCATGGTGCAAAGAAAATTGTATAGAATGTAATTTATGCTCATTCATTTGCCCACATGGTGTAATAAAACCATTTAGTATGACAAAAGAAGAATTTGATAACTCTCCACTAAAAGAAAAAGACGTAATCATTGAAGGCGGAAGATATTTCTATCTAGGAATAAACACAGATAACTGTACAGGTTGCACACTATGTTCAAAAATATGTCCAGGTAAAAACAAACAAAAAGCCCTTACTATGGATAAACCTAAAGAAAACACTGACCTTTTATGTGACTACTTAAGAGAGAATGTTAAAAATGATGTAAACTTGCCTAAAACAACTGTTAAAGCTTTAGGTTTCTCTGATAATAAAATTTTATTTCCAGGAGCATGTGCAGGATGTGGAGAAACTGTTTATTTAAGAACGCTAACAAGCATGTATGGAGACGAAATAGTAATCTCTAATGCAACAGGTTGCTCTTCAATTTATTCTTCAAGCTTGCCTTGCACACCATACAAAATGCCATGGATAAGTAGTCTATTTGAAGATAATGCAGAGTTCGGATTAGGACTTCACTTATCATATAAAAATCAAAGAAATAAAATTAAAAGAATTATGACTGATTCAATGAATGATGTAAGTGCAAAAACAAAAGCTTTATATGAAAAATGGCTAGAAAACATAAATGACTTTACTATAACAAATGAAGTTAAGAGTGAACTAAAAAACGTAGAACTACCTAAAGAACTATCTGAACTTTTAGACTATATACCTTCAAGAAAAGTATGGATTGTCGGTGGAGACGGATGGGCTTACGACATCGGTTTTGGTGGCTTAGACCACGCTCTTAGAATGAACGAAAACATAAAAGTATTAGTTTTAGACACAGAAGTATACTCAAATACTGGTGGACAAACTTCAAAATCAACTCGTATTGGTGCAGTTGCAGAGTTTTCTAATAGTGGTAAACTAAAACCTAAAAAAGATTTATTCCAAATTGCAATGAACATACCAAACTGCTATGTAGCATCTATATCAGCTGGAGCAAGCCCTGTTCAAACAATAAAAGCATTCATGGAAGCAGAAAACCATAATGGCCCAAGTGTAATAATAGCCTACAGTCCTTGCATTGCACATGGTATAATAGGTGGCCTTCCTAATAGCATAGAAGAACAAAAGCTACTTGTAGAAAGCGGTTACAATATCTTAATGCGTTATAATCCAGTCACTGACAAACTTACAGTTGACTCAAAAGAACCAAACTACAACTTATATGAAACTGTATTTGCAAAAGAAATGCGTTACAAAAACTTAGAAAGAATAAACCCAAGTGAATACGAAAGACTATACAAAATAAACATGAATTCTGCTAAAAAAAGATATGACTATTATATTAATATATCTAAAAAAGAGGTTAGTGAAAACTAATCTTTTTGTATTTAATTAACTTTATATTTTATCTAATAAACTATAAAAAATAATTGAGAAGTTAACATTTAATTGGTATTATTTATGGAAATAGAACGCTTTGGGCATGTTGTATAGCGTGCGATTAAAAGTGGCAGTAGTCATCTTTTTCTTTTGGAAAAACAAATACACATAATTCTATATTACTTTTTTTATTTAACAAAAAAAATAA
>OLWA01003028.1_pt1 | contig 13609 bp, 10 predicted proteins | sample 1673251 | NCBI WGS metagenome assembly OLWA01 (sample SAMEA3178937, study PRJEB25190) | human gut metagenome | biome: human gut; feature: human-associated habitat; material: faeces | place: Austria | collected 2013
AAGGCGTTTGCAGGTATCCGATATGGCAAGCGCAGTTATCGTTGACAGCCTTGCAATACCAATACTCTCCACTTCTTCCATCAGTTGGATACGTTCCATAGTCATCAACTACGTTTTCGATTAAACTATTTTTTTCATCTAAGAAACTAGTGCTTGTCCCATTATAAACATACCAGTAACTTCCACTTTTGCCATTAGACGGATAAGAATCATTTGAAGTACTACTAACAAGTCCATAATTTGTGCTTCCTTTGCTGTAACTAGTTGTACTACCATTTGAGACATACCAGTAACTTCCACTTATTCCATTACTAGGGTATGCACTGCTAGAAGTGCTAGAAACAGTTCCATAGTTTGTTGTTCCCTTATAAGAAGAACCTGGTATAGTTGTTACTTCTTTCTTTTTGCTAGGAAAAAAGCAATGATTATAACTATTCCATTTTCCAAAATAAATGTAACTTCCTTCTGCTGCTGTTCCTTCAGAATTAAGAGGTGCTCCCCATACATTATTTTGTGTACTTAACCCATAAAAACCTCTTCCACCTGTATATTGATATCTTCCATTTATTAATACTGGCGTTGTACTTGTACACTGTACTATACTTGTATAAGTAACACAAAATCCACTTACACTACTTTCACTTTCTCTATAAGTTGGTTGAGTTACAACAGCATTATACTTTGTCCAATTATAAGTAACAGATGTATTAACGTTATACTTATTCCAATTATAATTTGTTTGTTCTTTTAAACTATATTTACTCCACTCACTTTTAGTGATATTTAAATTACAATTAACATCACTTACAACATTATTAATTTTTACTATATTATCAGTTATACTATAATTTGCATTACTACATGTTAAACTTGCTTGTTTAATTGTATACCCTTCGTTTGGAGTTATAGTAAACTCTGCATTTTTGCTTTTTTCTACTGTTAAGTTTGCACTTTCTACACTTCCATTTGTAACATTTAATTTAACATTATAAGTAGGCACCTTAAAATTTACTGTACAAGTTGTATCTTTTACTACATTTGTAACTGTAACTACATTATTATTGATTGCTATATCAGCTTTATTATCACAACTCATAATTGTATCTTCTGTTGTTATTCCTTCATTAGGTATAACAGTGAACACTGCTTTATGGTGAACATTCTTGTATGCTATATCACTTCTTCCATTTATTACATTTAGTGTAACTTTCTTTGTATCAACCTCTTCACTAAAAACATTCTTTATTGTCCCGTCTTCTCCTAAATAACTTATAACACACAAGTTCCCTGGAATAAGTTTCTTTGTAACAGGATTAGTTAAACTAGTACTTAGTAGTCCATCATTTTGTAGTGTATATATTCTTATACATTTTTCATCTACTTCTTTATTTAATATATCAGTAGTAAAAGTCTCATTCTCATTTAAGTACACATCTGCTGCTGATAAAATCTGAGAGTACAATTCTTCTAAAGACTTTTCTTCACTCTTCTTTTGTATACTTTGAATTCCAAAAGTGCCTGCTACTGTTATAGATACAAGTATTACTAAAACCATTAGTATTTCTATTAATGTAAACCCTTTCTTATTCATAACAAGACCTACTTTCTAACATACCAGTAGTTTCCACTTTTACCATTTTCAGGATATGTTCCATAGTCAGCAACCACTGTATTATAAAGTGTTCCTTTTTCATTTAAAGTTTCAGTAGTTGAGCCCGCAGATACATACCAGTATCCATCAGAACTACTACGACCATTTGAAGGATAAGTACTACTTGTTGTACTTGTAACAGTTCCGTAAGATGTTGAGCCCTTACTATATGTAGTAGACTGCGCTATTCTAGCTGTTTGAGAATAAACAACTAGATACTTACGGCCTGAAGAAGAATTGCTAGACTTTTTATAAGCGTAATTATATGTAGGCTTTCTCATAAACCAAACGCCAGAACCCACTTGATATATGTAAAAACCGCCTCCAGTACAACTGTGATAAAATTTGGCTGTCCTTTCATTCAACGCATCCTCTGGTGAGTCTTCATCATACCTGAATGTACAATACTCTTCGTCAGTTTCTGCAGTAAATGACCCACCACTTCCATATACTATTTGATAACTACTAGTAGAGTCAGAACTATATTTGTTCCAACTATATGTTGTTTGCGTTTTTAAATTATATACATTCCATTCACTTTTAGTAATATTAACTGTACAAGTATCATTAGATTTTACACCACTTATAGTTAAAGTATTATCTGTAATACTAGCGTTTGATTTACTACAACTAACAAGAGACTCTTTTATAGTATAACCGGAATTGGGTGTAACTATAAATGTAGCATTTTCATTATAATCAACATTTTGATTTGTTAAATTACTTGTTCCATTTACCACATTCAAAGTAAGCACATAACTAGATTTCTTTAGGCTTATATTGCAGGTTTTATCACTAGTAATATTATTTACTTTATATACGTTGCCTTCCATAACTCCATTACATGAGTCACTTTCTAAAGTTAGTGAGTATCCTTCATTTGGAGTTATAGTAAACACTGCATTTTTGTTTTTTTCTACTGTTAAGTTTGCATTTGCAACACTTCCGTTTGTAACATTTAATTTAACATTATAAGTAGGCACCTTAAAATTTACTGTACAAGTTGTGTCTTTTACTACATTTGTAACTGTAACCACGTTATTATTGATTGCTATAGTTGCTCCATTATCACAACTCATAGTTGTATCTTCTGTTGTTATTCCTTCATTAGGTGTAACAGTGAACACTGCTTTATGGTGAACATTCTTATATGCTATATCACTACTTCCATTTATTACATTTAATGTAACTTTTCTTGTATCAACCTCTTCATTAAAACTATTCTTTATTGTCCCGTCTTCACTTAAATAACTTATGACACATAAGTTGCCTGGAATAAGTTTCTTTGTAACAGGGTTAGTTAAACTAGTACTTAGTAGTCCTTCATTTTGTAAAGTATATATTCTAATACATTTTTCATCTACTTCTTTATTTAATAAATCAGTAGCAAATGTTTCATTCTCATTTAAATACACATCTGCTGCTAATAGGATCTCAGAGTATAGTTCATTTAAAGCTTGTTCTTCACTCTTCTTTTGTATACTTTGTATTCCAAAAGTACCTGCTACCGTAATAGCTACAAGTATCACTAAAACCATTAGTATTTCTATTAATGTAAACCCTTTCTTATTCATAATGTCACCTACTATGAATATAATACCATAAATTCAAAAAAAAATAAACAAGAGACTTTCACTCTTGTCAAATATTTATTATTCCAATTAAGTATAAAACTACAACCACTACTAAAAGAAGTGTTAGGAAACTATAAAATGCATCTTTTTGAAAAATTCCAGGTAATTTCTTTCTAATTGCATCTAATCCAATATAAACCAAGAAACCTAATATACCTCCTAAAACATTAAGTAAGATGTCGTCTATATCAAAGCTTCTACCAATATATTTTTGCACTACTTCTATTGTTAAACTAACTAAAAATGAAATAAGTGTTATACTACCAAGCTTCTTCATTTTTGTATAATAAGCTGCAAAGAAACCAAAAGGCATAAATAATATAATATTACCAAATACCTGTCTATTAAAATTTTCACTACCTATAGGATACCTAAATATCTCTCTAAAAGGTACCAAATTAGTTCCACTCATATAAACATCTCTACTAGTTACTAATTCAAACAAGAATAATATATAAGTTACAAATAAAAGTAAAAGTAACTCTTCATGTAATATAAATTTCTTTCCATTATTCACTATATAAAATATTCTCATTAAAATGACTACAGTTAAAAATATAACTAACGTAGGCCAAGTTGTATCTAATAAATCAAAAAATGCACTTTTTAACATAATTACTCACTTTCTAAAGTTACTTCCTTATATTCTGTAATATCTTCATAAACTCTATAAAATAACTCTAATACTATTTTACTACTATAACTATTATTTTTCAAAACTTTTCTTTCTATTATGTGTTCATCAGTGTCAAGTTTATCATTAATTATCTTATCAGCACGTTTTATTGCCTCATTATAAGCTTCTTCTTCACTTAGTGATACTTTTTTATAGTTATATAATTTCTTACTTTCCTTAATTACCCTAAAGAATAAATATGGTTTTTCTATTAAAGTAGTAGTCTCATTTAAAGAATTATTTGTTTTATAATGACCCATTATAGTAAACTTTTTTCCAAAAATATCTAAATATATATGATTAATTGTCTTACCAGTTTCTTGATACACCACATGATTATATGGAACACTCATATTTACTACATACCACACCTCAGCATATACTTTTCCTTTAGCACTTCTTTTACCCACTACTTTATCAAATTTAATAATATCACTAGATATAATAACTTCTCCTTTTTTTACCACCTCATTTACTTCTTTAACACTACTTCCACCGCTTACTATAATATTCTTAATAAGTGCATCTTTCTTGCTTACTATATCATAAACTTTCTCATCAGTTACAGTTTTATCTATCACCCTAGGAGTTAAATTAACTATATACTTAGTACCATTCTTTGTTATCTCTATCCATTCTAAAGTATCCTTATTATTTTCTAAAATCTTACTTTTTATATACTCTATTTCTTTTCTACTTTTAACAAACTTATACTTTTCTATTCCATACTCTTTTAATTCATATAACACACTTTCTTTTATTTTTAAATTATTTGTAACCACTTCCACGCTAAAGATAACCTTACTTAAAATGAGTAATATACTGTACGTTAATAAAAAACTTATTAGTAATATATAGTGTTTCTTAATAAACAAAATAACTCCAACTCTTCCATAATACTTAACTATTTCAATATCTAAGATACAATTTATTCTTTCAATATCACTTTCTCTTACTTTAAAGTATAAGTCCTCATTTATACTTTTCATACTATTAAAGTATATCTTATTATTTATTAGAACACTTATTACTTTATTAGTATTCTTAGTTTTTACTAGTACTTCACTTTTCATCTATCGTTACCTCTAGTATTGTACCAGTAATTAATAGTTCATTTTTATCTAACTTAACTGCTTTCATATCTTTTCCTTTAATCTTAGATATTCTATTATTAACATTAATAATTACAACTTCACTAGTTATATCAATAACACTCTTATAGTTTAGTACATGTACCCCATTTGGTAATACACTTATTCTATATTCATTACTACTTAAATAGCTACTCAAATTATTTAACATATAATTCACCACTTAAGTATATGAAAAAAAGTTACTAACTTTGACAGTTATTGTAACCTTCTGTTATGTAAGTACTTCCACATTTTATATAAGCTTTAACTTCATTATCAGTGTATCTAACACATGCATTGCACGCTTGTTTATCTAACTTTATTTTGTCAATATATTTTTCACTCACTAAAGTATTTAAAAGAACATATCCACTATAAGTGTTTGTAGTATTATTGTATTTAATAGTAATAGGGCACTTCCCTTTATCTATTGGATTCTTACACATATCTTCTAAAAACATTAGCCCAGCGTCTTCTAACTCGCCTTCTTGTACTTTCATAGCTTTATCTGTCCCTTTATTTAAACTATTACTTATTCTAGGTACTACTATTACTAAAAATAACCCAATAAGCGCTAAAACAACAAGTATTTCTGTTAAAGTAAAACCATTCTTTTTCATATCTCCATCTCCATTATAAATATACCATAATTTTAAAGCGTATTCAAGTCTTCCCACTCACTTATTTTTTTATCAAGTAAAGCTTTTAAACTATCTATTTGATTAAGAATATCTCTAGATTTAATATTATCCATATAAACTTCTTCTTTTAATAATTCGTTATTTAGTTCATTAACTTTATTTTCAAGTCTAGTTATCTCACTTTCTATCTCTTTAATAGCTAAAGAGTTATCTTTCTTCTTTTCTTTTTTAACACTCTTTACTTTATTAACCACCATTTCTTCATTAAAATTGCTTCTCTTTTCTAAATATTCTTTATATCCATAATTATACAGTGTAGCCTTATTATCTTGAATTAACAATACTTTATTACATACTTTATCTATTAAATATCTATCATGACTTACAATAATTAATGTCCCTTTATAACTATCAAGTAGTTTTAAAATAGTCTCTTTATTAATAATATCTAAATGGTTTGTTGGCTCGTCTAGTATAAGTAAGTTAGGCTTAGTATTTAATATCTTGCACAAACTCACCCTTACTTTTTCTCCACCACTTAAATCTTTAATCACTTTAAACACATCGTCCCCTTTAAAATTAAAACTTCCAAGTAGTGTTCTCGCTTCTTGTGGTGTCATATCATTAAAAGTATTTTTTATTTCATCATATATAGTATTCTCTTTATTCAAATTTTCTAACTGTTGTGAAAAATATGCAAAATTCACATTTGTACCCATTACTACTTTACCTTTTAAAGGAGCTAGTTGTCCAGTAATAGTCTTAACTAAAGTACTTTTCCCTACTCCATTTGACCCGATTACACCTAGTTTATCTTCTCTTTCTAAAGTAAAACTAACGTTAAACAACTCACTCTTATATCCAATACTTGCATCTTTTAATTTTAAAACTTCTCTATAGCTAGTATTAACTGGATTAAAATTAATACTAAATGTCTTCTTATCAAAAACCTCTGGCTTATCTATCTTAGTCATTCTCTCAATCATTTTTAGTTTGCTCATAGCCATACTAGCTTTAGAAGGTTTATACTTAAACCTGTTTACTAAATCAGTTAATCTTTTAATCTCCTTTTTCTGCCTATTATAGTCTTTCAAAGACTTTTCATAATCTAGTTCTCTTTGTTTAAGATATGCAGTGTAGTTTCCTACATACCTTTTAGTTTCTCCATATTCTACTAGATATATTATATTGCATACATTATCTAAAAACATCCTGTCATGACTAACTAATATAATACTATTTTTATAATTTTTCAAATAGTTTTCTAACCACTCAATTGCATTAATGTCTAAATGGTTTGTTGGCTCGTCTAATATAAGTAAATCAGGTTTTGACAAAATTAATTTAAGTAAAGACAACTTAGTTCTCTCCCCACCAGAAAACTCCACTATTTTCTTACTATAAACTTCCTCATTAAACCCAAACTTAGTAAGCGCTGTTATATACTCTTTTTTATATGTATATCCACCAATAAGTGAATAATTATTAATAAGATCATTATACTTAATAAGTGTATCCTCGTCATATCTAGTTGCTAACTCACTTTCTAAAACTTTTATTCTTTCTTCTGTATCAACTACACTTTTATAAGCGTCTCTTATATAATCAATTAATGTTAAGCTTTCGTCCTTAGTATTTTCCTGACTAACATAACCTATTTTAAAGTTATCTTTTTCTACCACTAGTTTATCATAACCATCAGTTAATTCATACTCTCCAGTAATGGCTTTAAGTAGTGTAGTCTTCCCGCTTCCATTTCTTCCAACCACACCAACTTTCTCATTATTTTTAACTAAAAAATTAATATCTTCAAGAATAGTATTCCCATTAATTTCTATACTTCCATTTTTAATATTTAAGTACACTCTACACCTCCACATATAGAAATAAACGCCTTTAAGCGTTTATATACTAAGTAATTCACTTTCTTTTTCCTTGTATTTCTCATCTACTATTTGATTATACTTATCAATTAGTTTTTGAACTTGGTCCATATTTCTTTTTTCTTCATCTTCACTAACTTCACTTTTTTTAATAGCATTATTAGCGTCTTGTCTAACATTTCTTAAAGCAATTTTAGCTTCTTCAGCCATTTCTTTAACTTGTTTAACATAATTTTTTCTAGTCTCTTCAGTAAGTTCTGGAATTGTTAAGAACACTACTTCTCCATTATTATTTGGAGTAAGCCCTAGTTCTGCAGCATAAATAGCTTTTTCAATTTCCTTAAGTAAACTCTTATCAAATGGTTTAATCATTAATTGTCTAGCTTCAGGAACACTTATAGTACTAACTGCATTTAATGGCGTTGGCGCTCCATAGTATTCTACCATTACACCATTTAATATATTAGGGTTAGCCCTCCCTGCTCTTACAGTAGTAAACCTACTTTCCATATTACTTATTACTTTATCCATTTTTATTTTTACATCACTATCATTAAACATAATTCACATCTCCTATTTAAAATAATACCATAACTTTTCTTATTAATCAACATCATTTCTTGATAAAATTTCATGTGGTGTCTTCTTAACAATCCTATAAACTGGAAGTAACCCAAATATCAAATTAAAGAACACTACTATAAGTAAACTAATAATAAATACTAATGGATTAATCAGTATATTAAGTACTTCTATTTTACTTAGAGTGTATAAAACATAACTCATGAATAATAAACCAGGTACACTACTAATTAACGTAATACTTAAAATTTCACCCATAAACATTTTATAAATATCTTTTCTTTTAATACCAATGCTTCTTAATATTCCAACTTCCTTTACTCTACTTAAAAAGCTACTTCTAATAATTAAATACATCTCTATTAAACTAATAACCACTATAACACTTGAGTACATTATCTTACTTTTATTTGCATCTTTCAAATTTTTCTTATAAGTACTTAAACTATTTTCATACGTATCCACTACATTATATTTTTCACTTTTTAACTCATTAATTACACTTTTCTTATCTTTAGAACTAATTACAAAATTATTACTATTAAATATTAACTTATTTTTAATAGTATTTTCACTAACTAAAAAATCACTTGTTTCATTACTTTTATAATAACCTACTACTTTTAATCTGGTATTCCCTATTTTATTATCAATCTCTTTATTTAAAGGATAGTCGTATTTATTAAATTCACTTACTATTACTTCATAATCATTTACTGGGTACCTTCCACTTGTTAAACTAGCATTTACTCTTTTATAGTCTTTATAGCTAGTAGTTTCTTCTATTAAATAATCATCATTTATAAAATTATCTATTATATTAATTAGTTCACTATCGCTAGCATATATAGAAGGACTTGAAGTGTCAGATATTCCAACTATTTTATATTCCTGACTATCTTTTAAATATACACTTTCTTTAATAAAACTATCATATGTCAAGTATCCCGCGTTTTTAGCATCACTCATACTTAAAAACTTATCAATTACTAACTTATCTATTATAATTTCATTATTATTTTTAATTTTAGTTCCACTTATTATTTTATCTACTAAACTACTACTTGCTAAATTTCCCTTAATAGTTTGCATTACTCCTGAAGTCTGTAAATAATTACCAAATTTAAAATTTAATGTAACCATTCCGTCAGTTGGTATCACGTAGTTAACATTATTCATGTTACTTATCTTATCGTATTCACTTTTAGTCATATTATTTTTAGTAAGTAACAGATAGTTTTTATTATAATTTACAAAATCTTTTTCTTTAATATTAAATGTACCCATAATACTACTAACTGAATACATTATAAACATACTTGACATAAAGAAGCCAACTAAAAGTAACTTTTTGATGAAACTATAATTTAAGATTTTCATTAGTCCTCTTTTAGTACCAGAAAATATATTATAAATACTTGAATACTTACTTTTAAACTTGTCATTCTTTACTTTATTATAATCAAATGAAAATTCTTCATATACTTTTTTATTAATTTTCTCATAATGGGCATCCACCAGTTCTATATTGCTATTATTTATATTTTCTATCTTTTTAGGACTGTCACTTTCTATATAAATATTATCATTTTTAACAACTATCTTTAAGTTTAGTTTAGACTCGTCTATAGCGTAATAATCTATATTAACATTTTTCCCTTTTATAGTTTCATGCATTTTTATATCTTTTAAGTACACTTTATTATCAAGTCTATAGTCTAACTCATGATTATCTTTATTTATATAATCATTAACTATCTTGCCATCAAAAATTTCTATAATTCTATCACTATAAAATTTAGCAAGTTCTCTTTCATGAGTAACAAGTATTACCAGTCTATCTCTACTTAAACTTTTAATTATGTTCATTACTTCAATTGTATTTTTACTATCTAAGTTTCCAGTAGGCTCATCTGCTATTATAACTTCAGGGTCTTTTACAATAGCTCTTGCAATCGCTACTCTTTGCCTTTCCCCACCACTAAGCATTCCAGCATATCTATTTCTATATCTATAAATGCCCAAGCTTTCTAAACAAAAGTTAACACGTTTACTTATTTCTTCTTTATCTTTAAGTCCATTAATTTTAAGAACTAAACTAACATTATCAAAAACTGTCTCATCATCAAGTAAATTAAAATTTTGAAATATATAACCTATCTTTAAACTTCTTATCTTATCTATCTTATTAACACTTACTTTGGTAATCTTTTCCTCGTCAACATAAATACTACCCTTATCAATTTTAGATAAACCACCAATACTATTTAAAAGTGTAGTCTTCCCACATCCACTAGGCCCTAGAAGTGTAACAATACCCTTTTCTGGTAAATCTATACTAGTATTATCAATTGCTCTTACTTCACTTTTTTTGCCTTTATTAAAATACTTATATACATTAACTAACTTAATCATTATTACACCTCCATATTATATGTAGTTATTACACTACTTTTAAATATCTTTCTAGAGTATCTACTACTTATTAAATAAGACATCATATTTAGTACTAAATATAAAATAATATACTCTTTTAAATTAATATAGAATAATATACCACTTAAATAATTACTTACTATAACGTCACTCTTGACAAGCAAGCTCACTACTAAGAACACAATATATACTAAATTTGTAATATTAAATAACTCTAAAATTAGAAGTGTCTTTGTCTCTTTAAAACTTCCACCTAGTATTCTTATAGTTGTATAATATTTATTTCTAGACTTAATAATTAGTTTAATTACAAAATAACTTATAAAGAATAACACCACAAAAAGTATAGTTAATACTACTACTTTGACTACCTTAATTACCTGTGTAATCGCTGTATCATGTTTAACCTTAACTAAACTAAACACATCATAGTTAGTTAACTCATTAATTGTCTTATCTATATTTCTAGCATTATCTACAAATAAACTAATTTGATAAACATCACTACTTTTATATAGTTTTTCATAGTCTGTACTACTTACAAAAATTGTATCCATCTCGTCATATTCTTTATCAAATATTTTTTTATAATTATCTTTATTATATATTTTAGCAACCTTTAAATCTAAGCTTTTATTAAAGTAAATATTTTCATATGTCACGTTAACAATGTCTTTACTGCAGTTATAACTATCACAAGAAAAACTTAGATTTTCACTTATATAAACACTCCCAGGCATAACTTTATCACTTGGTTGTATATAAGGATAATCATATATCTTTTTAGAATTTATGTTCAGTGTGCTAATACCATATTTTTTTATTTCTTCAGTATTAACAAAATCATACACTTCATCACTCACATAACTTGTAACCATCCAGTTATATTCTTCGTATGTTGCTATTCCTACAATTTTAACCTTTTTGTCTTCATTACTAAACCCTAAACTAACAGTTTTATTTAACATATCATTTTGTAAATCACTTATGTAATAGTTATCAACTGACCCCATTACAATAATTTCGTTATCATTTATAGGCATTCTTCCATATGAAAGTTTACCCTTAAAATCACTTAACTTCATAAAGTTACTTTCTAAATAAATATTATCGTTATCTGTTAAAGTGGCACTATAGTCATATATTGTATCATTTAAAATGACATTTTTTACATTACTAACTTTATACATGTTTTCTATTTCTGTAGAAGTAAAACTAGATTTATCTTTCTTTTTAACAATAATTCTTTTATCAGCGTCCATTTCATTAAAGAAACCATTATAAAAGTTTTCGTTATTCTCTAACTCTAAAAATGCCGAATATGCATCTACTAAACTAAGTAGTACGAATAAATAGACAAACGTTAAAAGTAAAAATTTAGTAGGTATATTAAATGTATTTCTTATTCCTAGTCTTAAATTACTTAAAAACTTAGTTTTCTTTATCTCACTTAAAGTAACTTTTTTAACTTCATTAGCGCTTTTTAATTTAACATCTTCTATAACACTTCCATCATGCATAGTAATCTTTCTAGTAGCATACTCACTTATCTGTTCATAGTTATGAGTAACCACTATTACTAGTTTGTATTTACTTATTTCATAAAGAAGTTTAAGAACACTTTTAGCATTTTTACTATCTAAATTTCCAGTTGGTTCATCTGCTATAATAATCGGTGTATCTTTAGCTAAGCATCTAGCAATTGCTACTCTTTGTTTCATTCCACCACTTAGTTTACTTACTCTTAAGTGTCTATATTTATATAAGTCTACTTTCTTAAGTATTTCAATTACTTTATCTTTCACACTACTTCTAGTCTCTCCGTTTATTAAAAGTACTAACTCTACATTTTGATAAACTGTATAACTACTTACCAAGTTAAAATTCTGAAAAATATTTCCTATGTATTTCTTTCTATATTCTTCATAATCTACTTCTGTATAATGGCTAGTTTCTTCACCATTAATATACATTTCTCCTTCTTCGTATGTATCAAGCCCACTTAAAACGTTTAATAAAGTAGACTTACCACTTCCACTTTCTCCAGTAATAGCGACAAATTCTCCCATATCAAACTTAAGATTAACTTTATTAATACCGCTTGATACTATACCCTTGTTATAATAAAATTTACTAACATTTTTTAATTCTAACATAATTCCCTCCATATCTATAATTATATAGTAAAATCACAAAAAAATATATACACTTTACATTAATATATGTCTAAATTCTTAATCACTTGTTACATATTTTCTTATCATTATTCCGTCATTGTTTATATACTTAATTAACCACTTGTTATCTTCTCTTACCAAAAGTATTCCTGTTGTTTTATTGTGAAAGTCTTTCTTTAGATTAGCATCAATGTAATTCATATACGTTTCTATTTGTCCTATGTGTTCTTTCTTGAGCTCTGTTACTTTTATTTCCACTACTACAAATGAATTAGATATATAATTAAATAAAAGAACATCTATATAGTTATAATTTGAACCTATTTTAATTTTATATTGACTACCGCAATAAGTAAAGCCTTCACCTAAAGCATTACAGAATTTTATTGGGTTTTCGTCTATCCATAATTGTACTATCTTTTCAGTTAGTTTACCATCAACCTTCAAGCCTTGTAACACCACTGGAGATGGTACTTTCTCACTAGTACTTGCTACTTCATTACTTTTTAACTTTTCTTTAACTTCAACTGGAAGCCTATTATACTCATCTAACTTTATTCTTTGTCTTAATTGTCGTTTTGTTAAACGTAAATTATGTGATAAATTTAAATAGTATTTTATTTCTTCTATATTAGTAATTCTCATTATTTCACATACATTTGACCAAGTGATATTCATATTTTTAAATTGGACAGCCAATGGCTGGCTTTTTTAAATAAACTGATAAAATTTTCGCATATCCTTTAAGTTCTGTATTGAATAACCTTTACCAAGTTCACTAGTAAGCCTCTTAGAA
>OLWA01003032.1_pt1 | contig 13590 bp, 12 predicted proteins | sample 1673251 | NCBI WGS metagenome assembly OLWA01 (sample SAMEA3178937, study PRJEB25190) | human gut metagenome | biome: human gut; feature: human-associated habitat; material: faeces | place: Austria | collected 2013
GGAAATTCGGAATCCCCCTTCCCTTAAACGGCGTTTTTGGTTACTTTTGTCGCTGTTGCCAAAAGTAACCCCGCCGGGAGGCAGCAAAAAAAGACCGCCGTAGGGCGGTCTTTTTTTGTTAGCTTAGGAAAGTCCTAATTAGAACTCCTTCTTCTTGCCGATGACCACAGCGGAGCCAGCCACGGAGGTCAGAGCCATAGCGGCATACAGAGCGATGCCAGCATCGAAGGTCTTGGGGGAGGGCTTAGTACCAGTGGTGGTGGAACCAGCGGTAGCACCCTTCTCAGTCCAGTAAACCCAAACGGTCTTGCCAAAGTCCACGATGCTCTTATCGTACACTTCGCTGGAAGCGTTGCTGGGGATGGTGCCCTTCTTGCTGGTCAGAGTACCCTCCAGACCGCAACGATCGCACTTAACGGTACCGGTGACAGTGCCATCAGCAGCCTTGGTGCTGGAAGTGACCTTCCAAGCATGACCAACCAGCTTGTAGTTGGTGCCCTCAACAGCCTTGGTTACAGCGACGACCTGACCGTCAACCAGCATATAGTCGGAACCACCGGCGACGTAGTAAACGCCATCAGTATTCTTGTACAGCTTGGAAGTGCCCCCCAGGAACTTAACGTCAGTGCACTTGGGGTTAACAGTGCTAGCCTCGTCAACGGACTCACCCTTCATGGTGTAGGGGGTCTTGTAAGTGGATTCAGCCTTAGCCAGATACTTGGTCACGCCGTCAGCGTCGATGCGATAGAGGGCATCATCCGCGGGAACCTCGACGTAATCCATGGTGCCGATGGTGAAGTAACCGACGGTAGCACTCTTGAACTCGCCGTTCTTCTTGGTCTCGGTGGGGTTGGTGTAGGAGACGCTAACGTCGGACAGGTCATACTTCTCCCAGCCAGTGCCATTCCACTTGTAGCAGTTGGTATAGGTCGTGGCAGCAAAGGCAGTAGTGCACAGAGCCAGAGCCATGACCATAGCCAACACAGTTGCAATGATCTTCTTCATGTTTGTTTCCTCCATAAAATTATGTTTGCGTCCGGCTCCGCCTCGTCCCCGCTCCCGCACTTTACAACGTAAACATCATTATGTTGTACTTTTTATTTCCGTGTTTTCCCCCAATTTGCGGCAAAAAACGCCCCTGCCCCTGCGGCGCGGAGGCGGGCGGTTTTTCCATGGCCGCGCAGGCAGAACTCCAAAACTATTTCTTAATTTCTGCAATTTCCAACGGTTGAAAATCGCCGTAACGCTCCCGTAACGGGAGTTTCTGCAACGTAACGGAAAATCTACAAAAAATGGTGCGCCGCAGGATCTCCGCTTTTTCCGGGTCGTCTGCCCCTCCCCGGTACAGGGAAAAATGCGCCAAAAACGCGTTCACAGATCGTTTACAATTTATCTGGCTAAAGAAAAATTTCCGGAATTTTACGGAAAGGGGAACCACTTGTTTTTCGCTGAAACGGGCTTCGAAAAACGCTCCAAAAACGCAAAAAACAGCCGCCCCATGGGCGGCTGTTCGGTTTACCATAATTCTATATTTTTATATTATTGTCAACTTGTTTGGCACGCTCAACGCCACGGGGAGCTGTAAAAATACAGGGACAACATTCCGGGGCCCACGTGGGCACCGGTGACGGGCTCGTGACAGACGGAGAGTATCTCGCCGGTACAGCCCGACTCGCGGAGAGCCGTGGTCAGATGCAGAGCCTCCGCCGGGGCGGCGGCGTGGGAGATGCCCACCGGGGCGGATTTGTCCTCCACCAGCTCGTTATACAGGCGTATCTGCTGCTCCATCGCCTTTTTGCGTCCGCGTTCCTTGCAGAACACCACGATCTTGCCCTCCGGGTTGCCCTCCAAAATAGGCTTGATCTGCAACAGCGTGCCCGCCAACGCCGCCGCGCCGGACAGACGCCCGCCCTTGCGGAGATATTTCAGATCGTCCACCATGAACAGCTGGCGCATTTTGCTGCGGAGCACCATCAACCGGGCGACGATCGTCTCCATATCCGCGCCCTGCTGCGCCAGATGCGCCGCCTCCAGCGCGAGAAGCCCCTCACCCAGCGACGCGCCCAGAGAGTCGAACACGCGGATGTCCCGGTCGGGGAACCGCTCCCGCAGCTCCTGCGCCACCACGCTGACGCCCCAGCACGTGCCGCTGACGCCGCCGGACAGCCCCACGTACAGCACGTCGTCGCCGGATTCCAGCACCGGCTCCATCGCCTCACGCGCCGCCAGCGGGCTTATCATGGAGGTCTTGATCTCCGCGCCGCGGCGCATCGCCTCGTAGTAGGCGTGACCGTCAAAGGGCGCGGTGGTGTCCACCGGCTCGCCGTCGATGGTGTAGGTCAGGCACATCTCCGTGATGTTGTACCTCTCCCGCAGCTCCGGCGGCAAATTCCCGGCGTTGTCTGTCATTACTCGAACCATATTTGTCTCCTTTCAAGGGGGAAATGAACCGTATTACAGCCGCTCCTTCACCCAGCCGGCCAGCGTGTCGAACAGGCGGCGATACCCCGGCATGGTCAGATGTATGCCGTCGGCGGCGATAAGCTGCGGCAGCTCGCGCAGGGGCAGGAACTGCCGCCGCACGTCGATGAGCGGCACGCCCTCGGAGAACGCCAGCGCAGCGACTGCGTCGGAGTACATCTCCTGGTGGCGGTAAATGCGCCCCACGTCGCCCAGCCAGCGCAGGACGCTGCCGCCGTCCGCCCGCTGGGAGATAACGCTAAAGTATCGCTGCCCGTCGATGGGCGGCAGGGTCATCAGCACCGGCTGGACGCCGGCGGAGCGCAGCGCGGTGACGGCGCGGCGGAGCTTTTCCGTGAACTCCGGCAGCACCGTGTGAGGCAGGTGCTCCTCCTCCGGGGCGGCGGCAATCGCCTCCCAGTCGAAGTCGCTGTCGTTGCCGCCGTAGGCGACCAACGCCCAGCGCGCGTCTATGCCGCGCTGCACGTCGTGCTCCACCAGCGACAGCCCCTTGGTGACCGTTGCGCCCATTTTGGCGCGGTTCACCACCTCCAGCCTGTCGCTGGGGTACTGCGCCATAACCTCCGGCAGATGAAAATGATACCGCATCTCTGTGTCGGGCATGGTCGCTTTCAGCAGAGAGTCCCCATAGATGAATGCACGCTCCATAAGCAAAGCCTCCTCGCGTCTTTCCATCTAATATAGCATATTAGTTCTGCTGCGTCAATATATTTTGTTCCTATTTTCTTGCATAATAATCCGGTATGTGATATGATATACAGGGAATCAGAGTATAGGCGGTGAATCCATGGAATATGACAAGAGTTTGATCGCCCACAAGCTGCAAAGGTGGGACAAATTCATCACAGACTACCACTTGCCGGACTGGGAGGCGATCCCGGATTTCGGACTGTATATGGATCAGGTCATCGTGCTGCTGGAGCAGTATCTGTCCTTCATCCCTGCGCCGGTGGGGGGCAAGGAGCGCATCGTGACCTCCTCCACCATCAACAATTACGTGCGGCTGAAGATCATGCCGGCACCGGAGAAGCGGAAGTACCACCGGGTACACATCGCGTATCTCATTATGATCTTGACCATGAAGCAGAGCCTCAGCATCAGCGACGTGCAGAAGATCCTGCCCATGGACAGCAACGAGACGGACGTGCGGGCGGTGTATGAGGATTACTCCCTAAAATTCCGCCGCGTGGGGCTGTTTTTCAACCAGCAGGTGCAGTCCGGGGCGGAGGGCATCCGCAACGCCACGGAGCAGAACTGCGGCAACGCCGTGGAGCTGCTGGTCATCGAGAGCGCGCTCATCGCGGGGTTCTCCAAGATACTGGCGGAGAAGCTCATCCGCCTGTGCGGCGCGGACGCCGAGGACGTGCTGGCGGCGGAGACGCCCCACGGGCAGACCTCAACGTAAAAACTGTAAGGTCATTGTACCGCAGTTTTCCGGATAATGTGTGAACAAGCTATAAATCCGTGGCTGCCTGCCACGGATTTTTTCCTGTCCCGGTGCATATAGTGGGCGTGAGGTGATCCGATGAAAAAGATTCTGCCCTACGTGCTGGCGTTTTTCGCCGCGCTGGCGGCGGCTGCGCTGCTGTGGGCGTTGCGCCTGCGGTGCCCCGCCCCCCTGACGGACGTGCTCAGCCCCGTGTATGGCAGCCCGTGGGAGCTGGGCAAGGCGGCGTTCTTCCCCCTGCTGTGCGCCGCGCCGCTGCTGTGGGGCTTACAGCGCGGCGGCAGCCGCGGCGGGCTGTGTCTGATGGCGGTGGTGGGCGCGGGCGTATCGCTGGGGCTGGCGTGCCTGCTGCCACCGGCAGCGGCGGCAGCAGCAGCCATAGGCGCGGCGGTGACGCTGTACGCGCTTGTGCTGCGGTATATGGGCGGCGACGCGCTGCCGTGGTACGGGCTGACCATCGCACTGGCGGTGGCGTACATTCTGCTGACCATTCTCCCGCCCTCCGGCGGCGTGTTTGACCCCCGCACGGTGGCGGCGGTGGGGATACCGTTCTGACGTGCGGCGCACTGCGCCGCACCTACCTTTTGCGGTGCGTTGCACCGCAAAAGGCGCGATTTGATAATCGCCACACCCCACAGGGAGAGAGTTTCCAAAGGGAGAGGGCGCGCACGCCCTTTCCCTTTGGACGCTTCAAGGGGATGGGATTTTTAAGGGAAGGGGGAAATTCGGAATCCCCCTTCCCTTAAACGGCGTTTTTGGTTACTTTTGCCGCTGCTGGCAAAAGTAACCCCGCCGGGAGGCAACAAAAAAGAACTACCGCGCCAGTGCTCACACCGGCTCGCAACGACAGGTGGAATGGCTCACCAACCCAATAAAACAGGGAAGCACCCACCGGGTGCTTCCCTATTTTTTACTATTCCGCCGCCGGGAGCCTCAGAATATCTCCTCCACACGCTCCCGAATGAGACGCAGCATCGCCTCGTTGTCCGGCTGGTCAACATACTCCGTCCTGTCGCACAGCATGGTGAGATCCTCGGAGAAATGCCCCGCCTCGAACACGTCCAGTCCCGCTTGCTCCAAACACCCGGCGAGCCGTACCAGCTCCCCGTTCCCGTCCAGCTCGCCCCGCTTCCGCAGCGCACCGCTCCACGCGAACAGCGTCGCCAGCGGGTTGGTGGAGACCTTCTCCCCCTGCCGCCACCGGTAAAAGTGGTCGGTGACGGTGCCGTGGGCGGCCTCATACTCGAAGCACCCGTCCGGCGACACCAGCACGCTGGTCATCATGGGCAGCGAGGCGGACGCCGCCGCGATCATGTCGCTCATCACGTCGCCGTCGTAGTTCTTGCACGCCCACACCATGCCGCCCTTGCTGCGGATGACCTTGGCGGCGATGTCGTCGATCAGCGCGTACCGGTAGTGCAGCCCCGCCTTCTCGAAATCCGCCCGGAACTCCTCGTCAAAGACCTTTTGGAACAGCAGCTTGAACGTCTGGTCGTAGTCCTTGGAGATGGTGTCCTTTGCGCCGAACCACACGTCCTGCCCCACGGACAGGGCGTAGCCGAAGCAGCACCGTGCGAAGGAGAGAATGGAGTCGTCCCGGTTGTGCATGGCCTGCACCACGCCGGCGGCGGGGAAGTCGTACACCGTCTGACGGCTCAGCTCCCGCCCGCTCTCGTCGGTGAACACCAGCTCCGCTTTCCCGGCGCAGGGCACCCGGTACTCCACCGCCTTGTACAGATCGCCGTAGGCGTGCCGCGCCACCGTCACCGGCTTCTCCCAGCCCGTCACCACCGGCTTGACCCGCTTGAGCAGAATGGGGGCGCGGAACACCGTGCCGTCCAACGCCGCCCGGATGGTGGCGTTGGGGGACTTCCACAGCTTTTTCAGCCCGTACTCCTCCTGCCGCTGCAAATTGGGGGTGATGGTGGCGCACTTCACGCCCACCCGCAGCCGCCGGATAGCGTCCGCCGCCTGCGATGTCACCGCGTCCTCCGTCTCGTCCCGGTGGGGCAGCGACAGATCGTAGTATTCCGTGTTCAGCTCCACAAAGGGCAGAAGAAGCTCCTTCTTGATCATGCCCCACAGCACGTGGGTCATCTCGTCGCCGTCCAGCTCGGCGATGGCGTTTGTCATTTTGATCTTATCCATGGCGTCATTTCCCTTTCGCCGCGTAGTGGTTGATCAGGCAGCCCCGCAGCAGCAGCTCCCGCTCCTCGCCGTTGGTGTTCTTCAGATACAGGGTGATGCTTTTCTTCTCCCCGCCGTGGAGCAGCACCGCCGGGAACGTGTCGTCCCCCTGTGCCACCCTCTCCCGCACGCGGGGGATGTAGATAAAGTCGCCGTCCGCTCCCTCGAAGCTGTCCTCCGGTGCCAGCGTGAAGGGCAGCAACCCCCAGTTCACGCAGTTGGAGCGGTAACGCTTTGTCGCAAATTCATAGCAGATATTCGCGCTTCCTCCCAATACCCGCTGGCAGCTGGCGGCCTGCTCTCTGGCGGAGCCGTCACCGGGCTTGTTGGCAAAAATCACGGAGCCGATGTGGAGTCCGTGCCGCACGGTGTCCTCGTCCAGCCCCAGCACGCGGAACGCCTCCTGTACAACTTGAACATCAACCTCTTGTACAGGTATGTGTTCAAGGTGACACACCTTGGACAAGGGCAGCTTTCCCGCCGCCCGCAGGGACTCCAGCGCGGCGGTGGCTTTGGCGCGGGGCACGTACCCCGCGTCCCGCCGCGACAGGGTGAACTCCGCCAGCTTCATGGGATTGGAGCGGTAGGAGGACGTCTCCCCGGAGGGGATCAGCTCGTCCGTGGTGGTCACCTCATCCCGCAGAACGGCGCATATTTGCAGGAGTAAATTCTGGGAAAGCTCCGGAATTTCGGGCCATTCTGCAATATTCGGGCCGTATTGCAGGGGCGTGTCCGGCTGCGGCTTCCCGTACCCGCGATACACCCGCTTGGCGTACACAGACGCGTCGAACCGGCGGTTTTTCTCCACCGCCTCGTCGTATTCCACATCCGCCGCGGAGGTGAGGATACCGTGGTTTTTCGCCGTGGCGGCGATGGATCTGGCGTCCATCAAAATCACCCCCGCCAGCTGTCCCTCGCCCGGCTTCGACCCCTCTCGGTTGGGGAAATTCCGCGTGGTGTGGCGGATGGAAAGGGCGTCATTGGCGGGCACATCCCCCGCGCCGAAGCAGGGCCCGCAGAAGCAGGGCTTGCACACTGCGCCGGAGCGCAAAAGCCTTGTGGTTACGCCATTTTCGACCAGTTCAAGCTCCACGGGAACGGAGGGCGGATACACGGAAAAATCGAAATTTCCGCTGCCAATATCGCTGCCGTCCAGTATGCTTGCCGCCGCCGCGATGTTGTCGTACAGACCGCCGGCGCACCCGGCGATAACGCCCTGCTCCACCCGCAGTCTGCCGGCCTTTACCTTGTCGGTCAGGTGCAGCTGCACCTTGCTGCCGAACTGCGCCTCGGCGCGTTTTTCCACATCCCGCAGGAGGTCGCCGGGGTTGGCGATCAGCTCCCGCAGCGTCACCGCCTCGGAGGGGTGGAAGGGCAGGGCGGCCATTGGCTCGATGGCGGAGAGATCCAATTCGATCAGACTGTCATAGTACGCGCCGTCCTCCGGGTGCAGCGGCTGGTAGTCCTCCGCCCGCCCGTGCAGTGCCAGATAGTCCCGCACCGCGCCGTCCGTCTCCCACACGGAGCTGAGGCACGCCGTCTCCGTGGTCATCACGTCGATGCCAATGCGCTGATCCATAGAAAGACCGCCGATGCCGTCGCCCACAAATTCCAGCACCTTGTTTTTTACGAAACCGTTCTTATACACCGCACCGCACAGGGCGATGGCGACGTCGTGGGGGCCAACGCCGTGGCGCAGCTTGCCGGTGACGTGCACCAGAACCACCTGCGGTGCGGAAAGGTCGTAGGTGTTGCGGAGCAGCTGCTTTACGATCTCGCCGCCGCCCTCGCCCACGCCCATGGTGCCCAGCGCGCCGTAGCGGGTGTGGCTGTCGGAGCCAAGCACCATCCTGCCGCAGCCTGCCAGCATCTCCCGCGCATACTGGTGGATGACCGCCTGATTGGCGGGCACATAGTCGCCGCCGTACCTCATGGCGGCGGACAGACCGAAGGCGTGGTCGTCGGCATTGATGGTGCCGCCCACGGCGCACAGGCTGTTGTGGCAGTTGGTCAGCACGTAGGGCACGGGGAACTCCGTCAGCCCGCTTGCCTTGGCGGTCTGGATGACGCCCACATAGGTGATGTCGTGGGAGATGAGACTGTCAAAGGTCAGGTGCAGCAGCCCGTCGCCGCTGTCCCGGTGGTGGCGGCGGAGAATACGCTCCGCCATGGTCTTGCCCCGTGCGGCGGGCACCTCCCGCGCCGGGTGTACGGCACCGTCTTTCCAGAGAACGCCTCCGCTGTGCAGCTTGATCATAGTAGCACCCCTTTCGGGAAATTCAGAATGGCAGGAGACAGCCCCTGCAAAAAAATACTGTGTCCAGTATAGCACGCCCGCGGGAAAATGCAAGAGGAAAAATGCGAAAATTGCAAGATGGCGGGAAAATATCTGCATAAATTCTGAACATACAAGGGAATTTTATGGGAATGAAGAAATATTTTGAAATTTTGAATTTTAATACTTGCAAAAATGTAACGGCTGCCGTATAATCACATATGAAACAAAAGGCCGCCTGCGGCGAAAGGAGAACCGATACCATGAGTGAAAAGGATACCACCATTCTGAAACAGTATACCAGTCCGTTGAGCCGCAGCATTCAGGAGCAGTACGCCATCACCCCCGAGCATTACAGGGGCGACGTGAAGCTGGGCTTGCGGAACAGCGACGGCACCGGCGTGCTGGTGGGCGTGTCCAAGGTGGGCAGCGTGCAGGGCTATCTCATGCAGGACGGGGAGCGCGTCCCCGCCCCCGGCAAGCTGTACTACCGGGGCATTGAGCTGACGGACATCGTGGAGGCGCACCGCAGGGCGGGCACCTTCGGCTTCGAGGAGGTGGCGTATCTGCTGCTGATGGGCTATCTGCCCTCCCGGAGCGAGCTGGCATACTTCGACAAGATCATGAACAAGGCGCGGAAGCTGCCGGAGGGCTTTACCGAGGGCATGATCATGCGCCATCCCAGCCGCAATATTATGAATGAGCTGGCGCGGAGCGTCCTGTGCCTGTATTCCTACGACCCCGATCCGGACAACACGTCCATCGACAATATACTGTTACAGTCGGTGAAGCTCATCGGCTACTTCCCGTCCATCGTCGCCAACGCCTACGCCGTGCAGCGGCACTATTTCCACGGGGATTCCCTGCATATCCATTTCCCCGTGCCGGAGCTGTCCACGGCGGAGAACTTCCTGCGGATGATGCGTCCGGACAAGAGCTATACCGACGAGGAGGCGCATCTGCTGGACATGATGCTCATGGTGCACGCGGAGCACGGCGGCGGCAACAACTCCACCTTCGTCTGCCGCGCCATGTCCTCCAGCGGCACGGACACATACAGTGCCATCGCCGGGGCGGTGGGATCGCTGAAGGGACCCCTCCACGGCGGTGCCAACGCCAAGGTCATGGAGATGTTCCACTATATCAAGGAGAACGTGGATCCCCACGACGACGGCTCCATCAAGGATTATTTGAACAAGCTGCTGGATAAGCAGGAGGGCGACCGCTCCGGCAAGCTGTACGGGCTGGGGCACGCGGTGTACACCATGTCCGATCCTCGCGCCGTGCTGCTGAAAAAGTACGCCCAGCGCATGGCGGAGCTGAAGGGCTACGCCGACGACTTCGCGCTGTTGCAGAAGGTGGAGGAGCTGGGGATCCCGCTGGTGATGGAGCGGAAGAACAGCACCACCCCCATGTGCGCCAACGTGGATATGTACTCCGGACTGGTGTACGCCATGCTGGGCATCCCGGAGGAGGTGTTCACGCCGCTGTTTGCCTCCGCCCGTATTGCCGGCTGGTGCGCCAACCGCATTGAGGAGGTAGTCACCTGCCACCGGATCATGCGCCCTGCCTACCGCGCCGTCACCACCCACGAGGCGTATATTCCCATGGAGCAGCGCAGAGAGCACCTGCATCTGGCGGCGGTGTAAGGCTCCGTCAGCATCGTTTTCACGATTTTGCCTGTCCCCCTTGACAAACAGTCACGTTTTGCTATAATAAACGGGTATTCCGTTTGCGAGCGTGCTGGAATCGGCAGACAGGCAAGCTTGAGGTGCTTGTGTCCGTAAGGTCGTGTGGGTTCAAGTCCCATCGCTCGCACCAATAAAAAAGACACGCTTCAGCGTGTCTTTTTTATTGGTGCGAAAGCGGTCTGCTGCGCAGACCGTCGCCTGCGGGCGGGAATTGAACGCGAAAGGAACCCCTGATGGGTTCCTTTCACACTTTCTTCCTTTCCGAAAACATAAATCTCCACGTTCATCTATAGTGTAGTGAAAACACAGCAAAAAGAGACATCCGAAGGGATGTCTCTTTTTGCTGCTTGCGGTTATTCCGAAGTGCAGGGGAGCCAGGTCAAGGGCGCCCCTGCACGCATTTTACCCCTTCCGTATCTGCCCCTGGATGAGGCGGGTGACGGTGTCCGCCAGCCAGCCCACAGAGGGCAATCGCTCCATGGCTGCGCCGTAGATACGCCGGGCGTCCGGCGCTTCCCGGTCGCTGCCGGAGAACAGGCACACGGGCGTGACGCCGTGGAGCCGCAGGGCGGCGGCCTCCGCCGCCGTGTCGTCCACGCCCCGCTTGCCGGTGTAGGCGTGGCCGCCCAGTCCGCCGGGGATGCGCTGGTCGTCGTTGGGGCTGGCGTCGGACAGCACCAGCAGGAGCCGTTTTTCTCCCGCTGTCTGCCGCATGAGCCGTCCCATGGCGCGCAGCGCCAGGCCGTCCCGGTTCCATCCGGCGGACACATAGTCCATCACCCGGTCGTTCTGCTCCGGATGGTCGTAGTCCCGCAGGATACGCAGCACCGTGCAGCCGCTGACGGAGCAGAAGGCCGTCACCCGCACGGGGATGTGGCAGCGGGTCAGGCTCTCCACGATGATGTATGCCTGCGCCGCCAGCTTCTCCTGCTGCTGGTTCTGGGAGGCGGAGCCGTCCAGCAGAATGTCCACCGTCAGCTCACCGGGGTCGCCGGGCTGACGGCGGGTGAACACCCGCTCATCGTCCAGCGCCGCCGCCCGCCATGCCAGCGCAGGGCGCAGGGCACCGGCGCGGCACAGGCCGCCGTCGTCCTCCTGCTTCAGCAGCAGGGTGTTGTGCAGCTTCTGGGTCAGGCGGGCGATGGTCAGCCGGTTCTGGGACAGCTGCGACTGGTAATAGGTGCGGTTCTTCTCCCGCTGGCGGCGGAACTGCTCCGCGTCCCACGCGGCCTCCGGGCTGGGAGGGCGCTGGGGCGGCGTGCCGTCGGTAACGTGCAGGCGGCAGTTCCTGTGGACGCCGGTGCACAGGGCACGCTCCATGTCCGCCAGCTGGGAGGGCGTCAGCAGCGATACGCCGAAGCAGTCCTCCACATAGCGCCGCAGGATCGGCTCCGGTGTGCGCCCCTGCAAAAAGCTGAGCAGCGTGGGCTTTTGCAGTCCGCCCGCACCGCCTGTGCCGCGGCTCAGCGCCCGCAGACCGTTGGGACGCACGAACCGCACGCCGCCGGAGGCGTCCCGCTTTCGCCCGACCCATGCCGCCCACTGGCGGTCGGTGGCGCTGCGGCGCGCCCGGCGGAAGTGGGTATAGAGGATCTCCTCCGTCCGGCGGATGAGTTCCGCCTCCGTGGGCTTCAGGGGTGCGGCGATGTCCGCCAGCACCGGGGCGAGCGCCTTGTCGCAGGGCTGTCCCAGCACCTGCTGCGCCCACGCGCGGCGCAGCGCGCCGTCGGTCATGCCCTCGGCGGGCGGCGTGTCCCGCAGCAGCGTCCGGGCGTAGGCCGCCCGGAGGTCGGGCAGGATGGGACGCTCCTGCGTCCCGCGGCGAAACACCGCGTTCTCCAGCACAAAGAAGAACACGTCGGTGTACAGCCCCTCCTGCACGGAGCGGTGAAAATCGTTCAGAAGCGGGCGGAACAGGTCAAAGCGGTAGTACCGCCCGGCCAGACCCAGCACCGTGTTGCCGTACAGGTCGGCGTCGCCGCCGCCGTCGAACACCAGCAGCTCCGGCTTGGTGTCATAGGCGCCGCTGCCGTTCCAGACCTGGTTCTCCGCCCGGCGGGTCTGTATGTCCTGCCTGTCCATATCAGCCGAACAGCGCGTCCCGCCCGGCGTCCCTGGGCAGACGCGCCCACACCGCGTCCGCCACCAGCTGCCGCTCGAAGGGCTCGAACGCCTTGTTGATGATGCCCATCTCCAGCGCCCGGCCGGAGGGGATGCCCCTTTCCACCAGATGCAGCGCGGACAGCAGCCCGCGCAGATCCAGCGCCTTGGTGGATATCTCACCGCTGTCGCACTTCTGCCGCAGGTCGCGGAACAGCTGGGTCAGCTGCACCGCCCACTCCTGCTTCAACGTGGGGAAGCTGCGGCGCAGCAGCTTTTGCAGATTCTCGTCGGAGATCACGGGCATGTCCACCACCACGAAGCGGCTGACCAGCGCCTCGTTCAGCTCGCGGGTACCGGCGTAGCCGTAGTTCATGGTGCCGATGAACCGTGTGGCATCGTCCAGCTCGATGCGCTGGTAGCCGGGCACATCGATGACCCGCCGGTGATCCAGCGTGGCGTGCAGCACGGCCAGCGCCTCGTTCTTGGCCATGTTCACCTCGTCCAGCACGCCGAAGCCGCCCTGCCGGGCGCAGGAGCAGATAGGACCCTCGCGGAACACCACCTGTCCGTCCTTCAGCGTGTCCGCGCCGATCAGCGCCGCCGCGTCCACATTGACGTACATGGACACATCCCACACGGGACGGCCGAACACCGACGCCAGATTTTCCGCCAGCACGTTCTTGCCGGTGGCCTTGGGACCGGCCAGCAGCACATGCTGACCGCACAGCAGCGCCGCCGCCGCACTCTCCCATATCTCCCGGCCGTAGTAGAGATACCGCGGCGCAGGCACGCGGGCGGCGGCCTCCTCCGTCAGCGGGTGCGCCGCCCGGAAGCGCCGTATTTCCTCCAGCAGCCCTGCGTCCACGCCCTCGTCCTGTAATTCCTTCCAGATATCCATATGTCCACCTCGCTTGTGCATGATGTATGATGCCGTATTATAATCCTGCCACGCGTTAAGTGACCGTTAAGGATATGGCCGCCTCCGGTTTTGTCATATTTCCGCCGCTGCGCCCATATAGATAGTCCAGTAACTGCATGGGAGTGGTGCGTTATCCGAGACGACTTGGAGCAGCGAGCCAGAGAGCTGGCTCTGTACCTGATAGAGAACCGGACCACCGTCCGCGCCGCCGCCAAAAAGTTCGGCGTCAGCAAATCCACCGTACATAAGGATCTGTCGGAGCGTCTGGCCGCCTGCGACCGGGTGCTGTACGGGCAGGTGAAGGCCATTCTGGACGAGAACAAGTCCCAGCGGCATATCCGGGGCGGCATGGCCACCCGCCGCAAGTACAAGGGGATATAAAGAGACCGGCTCGATGAGCCGGTCTCTGAGGCTGTCAAAAAACTTGCCCGATTACAAGTATCGGAGGGAAGGATACCATCGATTGGCAAGGGCAAACACGCCTGAC
>OLWA01003037.1_pt1 | contig 13582 bp, 5 predicted proteins | sample 1673251 | NCBI WGS metagenome assembly OLWA01 (sample SAMEA3178937, study PRJEB25190) | human gut metagenome | biome: human gut; feature: human-associated habitat; material: faeces | place: Austria | collected 2013
GACACGCCCTCGGACGTGGAGCCGCCGCATCAGGTGCGCGCCCGCAAGAACAAGACCTCGGCGTGGGGCGACTACCCCGCCTACACGGTCGATCGCATCCACGGCTTCACGCCCGGCGAGGACCCCGCCACCGACAAGTACGGCGGCTGGAAGGTCACCTCGCTGGCGGCGACGGGCTTCTTCCGCGTGGAGCAGTTTGCCGGTCGCTGGTGGCTGGTGACCCCCGAAGGCAATCTCTATCTGTCGAAGGGGGTGGCGGTCTTCTCGACGGGCGGTTCGGACCGTCAGGCCGTGGCCCTCAAGGAGAAGTTCGGCTCGGTGAGCAACTGGGCCAAACAGGAGACCTCGAAGCTCAAATCGCTGGGCTTCAACTCGCTGGGAGCCTGGTCGAATGTCGAGACGGTGCGCGGTCTTGCAGAGCCGATGCCCTATACGGTGATCGTCAGTCCGATGGGCAAGCTCAACAGCTACATCAAGTCGTCGGGCGAAGAGGCCGATGCTTCGTGGTCGGGCTGGGAGGGCTATCCCAACGACTTTGCCATGGTCTTCCATCCGAAGTTCGACGAGTATGTCGAGAGCGAGATCTCGACCATCGCCAAATACAAGGATGATCCCTACTGCATCGGTTACTTTACGGACAACGAGATTCCGTGGAAGGACTATGCGCTGGACCGCTGTCTGGAGGCGTGGCCCGAGACCCACGTGAACCACCAGAAGGCGCAGGAGTGGCTCGACGCCCGCAAGGGCAAGGTCGGCGCCAAACTCTCCGAGGCGACGGATGCCGACCGCCGGGCCTTCATCGCCTACTGCATGGAGATCTACCTGCAGAAGGTAACAGCGGCCATCAAGAAGTTCGATCCCAATCACTTGTATCTGGGTTGCCGCTTCAATCAGTGGAACTACGAACTCAAGAACGATGCGATCTTCGCAACGGCGGGGCGTTACATGGACGTCATCTCGATCAACCACTACCAGAAGTGGGAACCCGATGCCACGGCCGAGCAGAACTGGGCTTCGTGGTCGGGCCGTCCGTTCCTGGTGACGGAGTTCTACGTCAAGGGCGAGGATTCGGAGCTCCCGAACAACACGGGTGCGGGATGGAACGTCCGCACGCAGGCCGAACGGGGCTATTTCTATCAGAACTTCGTACTGGGGCTCATCCGCAGCAAGGCGTGTGTGGGGTGGCACTGGTTCACCTACATGGACAACGATCCCGAAAATGAAAACACCGACCCTTCGAACCGCGATTCGAACAAAGGCATGGTGACCTGGAACTTCGAGGATTACGAGCCCCTGCAGGAGAACATGCAGGCGATGAACGAGAATGTGTATCTGCTGACCCGTTTTTACGACAAGCAATAAAAAGATCCGATTATGAAAACGAGATTCAATATGTGCGCCGTACTTTTGGGCGTGCTTCTGCTGGGGGGTTGCGAGGAGGCGGTCGAACCGCTCCACCACACGGCTCCGCAGGTGAACTTCCCGCTCGGGACCACGACGCTGACGGCCACCGTCGGCGAGCCGGTCGAATTCCAGGCCGTCATCGAGCAGGGCGACCGGCTGACGTGCAGCTGGTATGTCGACGATCGGCTCGAGGCCTCGACGCCGGCATTCACCTATGTATTCCGCACGCCGGGAACGTTCGACGTGCGCTTCGAGGCCCACAACGGCGCGGGTACGGTCTCCAGAACATATGACGTGACGGTTTCGGATGTCCTGGAGATGTCGCTTTCGGTGGGCGATTCGACGCGCATCGAGCGTCTGCAGATGGACAATCTGCGGGTTATGGCCATCGTGACGGCCGGTTCGGACGTGCGGCACGAATGGTCGGTCGACGGGGCGGTCCTCTCCGACAAGGCCTATTTCGATTCGTTCGTGCTCTCCGAGGCCCGGGTCTACCGGGTCTCCTACCGGGGTGAGAATACGGCCGGCAGCTTCTCGAAGGCTTTCGACGTTCAGGTGCTGGAGCGCCCGTTGCAGATCGAGTTCTCGAATACCGACGCCTCGATCTCCTGCCAGCAGGGCGAGACGGTCTCCATCACGGCAACGGTGACCTTCGGCGGCACGGGCGTACAGCACGAATGGACCGTCGACGACGAGACGGTTTCGACCGATGCCGCATTCAGCCATGCCTTCTGGGGGGAGGGCCCCTTCACGATCGGGTATCGCGGTGTGAACGCCAAGGGCGAGACCGTAACCCGTCAGTGGACGGTCAACATCCTGGCTTCGGGTCTGCTGCTCGACGACTTTGAGGGCTACACGTCGCTGACGGCATGGTGGCGTACCGGCGAGAACGATCCGGGTGTGACGGTCGAGGACAACCCCAAGCCCTCGGGCATCAACACCAGTGCGAAGGTCATGCGCGACAAGGTGAACGGTACGGGCTCCACGTCGGGGTACTTCACGCTGGAGACCTCGAAGATCCTCGAAGGCCGCGGCATCGACGTCTCGAAGTGTACGGGCATCCGCTTCAAGGTCTACCTGGGCAAGAACAAGTACTATCCGCGTGTGGACATCGGCGGTACGAAGTACGCTCCGGTCAGCGAACCGCAGTTCAAGGACGAGTGGGAGGTGCTCGAGTACCGGTTCCCGTTCAACCTGGATCCGACGAAGATCATCCAGTTCCGGCCGCTGCTGCAGCAGAACGGCAGCAACATCGCCTCGGGAGCCGTGACCGAAACCAACACGCGCGAGGTCTATATCGATGATATCGAATTCCTGGAGTAAATCGAAAAACGCAGAAAAAATGAAATACTGGATCAAACAAACGCTTTTGTTGCTGCTCCTCGGCGCGGGCTGGGGCTGCGGCGACGATACGACCGAAACGACGGATGTTCCGGTCGCCCCGCAGGTGAGCTTCACGGTGACCGATGAAGAGATGTCGGTGGTGGTTGACGACGCCGTGCGTTTCGAGGCCCGGGTGGAGACGCCGGGGCCGATCCACTGCAACTGGTATGTCGACGACCGGCTGCAGGCCTCGACCCAGACGATGACCTATGTGTTCCGTCAGGTCGGTACCCATACGGTGCGTTTCGAGGCCTATAACGAGGCCGGACGCGTCGAGAAGAGCTATACGGTGCATGCGGCGGGTGTGCCGCTGCAGGTTGAGTTCTCGAACGACGAGGAGACGATCGGCTGCATGCCGGGCGATGAGATCCGTCTGACGGCTACGGTGGTCGGCGGTGACAAGCAGGTGCGCCATACGTGGAAGGTCGGCGACGAGACTCTCTCCGAGACGGCCGAATTCGCCCATGTCTTCGAGCAGATGGGGTCGTTCGAGATCCGCTACGAGGGGGTCAACAGCGACGGCATGCGTGTAGAGAGGAGTTGGACGGTCGTGGTCGACGAGCTGCCGCTCGAGATCGGTTTCTCGGTGAGCGACGAGACGATCCGCTGCGAACAGGGCGGCCGGGTGACGATCACCGCCACGGTGAAGAATGGCGCCACGGGCCTCGTCCAAACCTGGAAGGTCGGTGACGAGACCCTCTCCGAGACGGCCGAGTTCAGCTACGAATTCGTGGAGGCGGGCACCTTTGTCGTCACTTACGAGGCCCGCAACGGCAAGGGTGAGACGGTTGCGCGGCAGTGGACGGTCGAGGTGGCCGAACTGCCGCTGGCGGTCGAATTCTCGGTGACGGATGCGGCCATCTCCTGCAAGCAGGGTGAAGAGGTCGTGATTACGGCGACGGTGACGGCCGGCGGCTCCACGGGTGTTCGGCACGAGTGGAAGGTCGACGACCGGACGGTCTCCACGACCGCCGAGTTCCGGCAGTCGTTTGCCGAGATCGGCTCCCTCGTGGTGACCTACACGGCCACGAACGGCAGGAATGAGACGGTGACCCGCACGTGGACGGTGACGGTCACCGATGCGAATGCCGGTTACATGTTCGAGGATTTTGAGTCGCGGGATGCGCTGCCCGGACACTTCATCAACGGCAATGCGGCCATCGAGGGCGCCACGGTGAAGGACAACCCCTACAAGACGGATGTCAATCCGAGCAACCGCGTGTTGAGTGACCACCTGCTCAAGGAGACCGGTACGTCGGGATATTTCGACATGGGCTTCTCCCACCTGCAGAACCGCTCGAAGTATCGGGCCATCCGTGTGAAGGTCTATCTCGGAGAGAATCACTACTATCCGCGGCTGAAGATCGCCACGCTGGCCGGTTCGCCCAACAAGCTGCCCAGCTCGATCAACGGCGTGGCATTCCCGAGCAACAGCGCCTCCGAGGCGGAGTGGCGGTCGCTCATCAGGACCAATGACTGGAATATTCTGGTCTACGACCTGATCGACTGCGGTTTCGGGGCCGTGAACTTCGAGAACATCACTTCGGTCCAGTTCCGTCCGTTGTCGCAGTTCGACGGCTCGAACTGCAGCGGTTTCGATGCAACGACCAACAACCGAACGGTCTACTACGACGATATCGAATTCCTTGAGTAGCCGGCTCGTTCGGACATGAGTACAACAGGCCTCCGCCCGTCTTGCGACGGAGGCCTTTTTCAGTTAAATTTGTAACCGGAAATATGATGAAGAGAGCGATTGCCGTCAGTCTGTTGGTTGGGAGTGCATGCCTGTGCTCCTGCGCGGACCAACCCGTGTACAGGGACCCCGAGGCACCCGTGGAACGCCGCGTCGAGGATCTCCTGGCACGGATGACCCTCGAGGAGAAGGTGATGCAGGTCACCCAGTGGACCTATGGCAAGAACATGAATGTCAACAATGTGGAACAGGAGATGAAGGCCGTGAGCCCGATGATCGGATCGTTGCTCTACCGCAGCACGAGCGCCGCCTTCTACAACCAGGTGCAGCGCAAGGCCATCGAAGAGTCGCGATTGGGAATTCCGATCCTGTGCGGATTCGACGTGATTCACGGTTATCGGACGATCTTCCCGATTCCGCTGGGACAGGCGTGTGCGTGGGATGTGGAGAAAACCGGGGAGTCGTGCCGGATAGCGGCGCGTGAATCACGTCTTTCGGGCGTGCATTGGACCTTTTCCCCGATGGTGGATGTGGCCCGCGACGCCCGTTGGGGCCGTGTCAGCGAGGGCTACGGCGAGGATCCCTATCTGAACGGCGTGATGGGTGTTGCTGCCGTGCGGGGCTACCAGGGCGACGATCTTTCGAAGAGCGATGCGATGGCCGCCTGTCTGAAGCACTTCGTCGGATATGCCTACTCCGAGGGGGGACGCGACTATCACTATACGGAGATTTCGCCGCAATCGCTCTGGGAGACGGCCCTGCCGCCTTTCGAGATGGGTGTGAAGGCCGGGGCCGCCACGGTGATGAGCGCCTTCAACGATATCAGCGGCATTCCGGCCTCGGCCAACCGCTATACGATGACCGAGATTCTGCGCGACCGGTGGGGGTTCGACGGCTTTGTCGTTTCGGACTGGAACGCCGTTGAACAGCTCAAGGCGCAGGGCGTGGCGGCCGACGATGCCGAGGCCTGTCTCAAGGCGTTGACGGCCGGTCTGGACATGGACATGGTGGACGATGTCTACCGGCGTTCGCTGCCGGGGTTGATAGCCGACGGAACGCTCCCGGAAGAGGTGCTCGACGAGGCTGTTCGACGCATCCTGCGGCTCAAGTTCCGCATGGGGCTCTTCGAGCATCCCTATGTCGAGGAGTTGCCCGATTCGGTGCGTTATCTGCGGCCCGAGGCACGGGCCGTGGCACGGGAGCTGGCGGCCGAGAGCATGGTGCTGCTCAAGAACAAGGAGGCGGTGCTCCCCGTTCGCGGCGAGGTGAAACGCATCGCCCTGTTGGGCCCGATGGCCGACAACCGGGTCGATCTGATGGGCTCGTGGTGGGGTCAGGGCGTGGCCGACGATGTGGTGACGATCCTCGAGGGGTTGCGGGCCGAATTCGCCGGCAAGGCCGAGATCGTCAGCTGTGCGGGATGCGGTTTCGACGGTGACGACCGCTCGCAGTTCGCCCGGGCCCGGGCTCTGGCCCGGCAGTCCGATCTGGTTGTCCTCTGCATGGGCGAGAAGCGCAACTGGAGCGGCGAGAACGCTTCGCGGGCCAGTCTGGCACTGCCGGCCATTCAGGAGGAGTTCATCCGAGAGATGGCTCGTACGGGACGTCCGACGGTGGTGCTGCTTTCGTCGGGCCGTCCGGTCGACGTCCGCGGTTTCGAGTCGGAGGTCGATGCGCTGATGGCCATCTGGCAGCCCGGAACCGAGGGCGGCAATGCCGTGGCACAACTGCTTTCGGGCAAGGTCAATCCGTCGGGACGGCTGGCCATCACCTTCCCGCTGTGTGCCGAGCAGCAGCCCGTCTACTACAACCGTCGTCAGGCGGCGCGTCCGCGCTCGGGCCGTTATCAGAATCTGCCGCACGATCCGATGTACCCCTTCGGTTACGGACTGAGCTATACGACCTTTTCGTACGGAACGCTTCGTCTGGAGCGTACGACGCTGCACCGCGGCGAGCGGCTTGCGGCCGAGATCGAAGTGACCAACGATGGAACGTGCGACGGCAAGGAGACCGTACTGTGGTATGTCTCGGATCCCGTGGCGAGCATCTCGCGGCCGATGCGGGAGCTCCGTCACTTCGAGAAACAGTCCATTCCGGCCGGTGAGAGCCGTGTGTTCCGTTTCGAGATCGATCCCGAACGCGACCTGTCGTTCCCGGATGCGACCGGCGAGCGGCACCTCGAAAACGGAACGTTCGTGCTGGAGGTCAACGGCCGGCGCGTCGAATTCGAACTGATCTGACAAACGATAAATCAAACCCGAAATGAAACCTTTGTATTTGCTGATGTTTGCCGCCCTGGGTGCGGCGATGCCCGCCGTGGCGGGCGAGGAGGCTCCGGCTCCGCAGATCGTCAATGTGGACGACCGCGAGGGCTTTTCGCTCGACGGCGTGTGGCGGAGCATTGTCGATCCCTATGAGAACGGCTATTACGACTATCGTCGCAAACCGCTGAGCGACAAGGCGTCGTACTTCGCCGACGAGGACTTCGACAAGGACCGGACCAAACTTTTCGAGTACAATTTCAACACGGACCGCACGCTGCTCGTCCCCGGTGACTGGAATACGCAGCGTCCGCAACTCTACTACTACGAGGGTACGGTCTGGTACCGTACGTTGTTCAACTACCGGCCGCGGCCCGACCGCCGCACGTTCCTCTACTTCGGGGCGGCCAACTACGAGACGATCGTCGGTCTGAACGGTCACAAGATCGGCCGGCACGTGGGCGGATATACGCCCTTCAACTTCGAGATCACGGATCGTGTGGCCGAGGGTGAAAACTCGCTGGTGGTCAAGGTCGACAACAAGCGTCGGGCCGACGGAGTCCCGACCCTCAATTCCGACTGGTGGAACTACGGCGGACTGACGCGCAGCGTACGGATCGTCGAGACGCCGCTGACCTTCATCCGCGACTATTTCGTGCAGCTGAAGAAGGGTGACAACCGGACGATTGCGGGTTGGGTGCAACTCGACGGCGAGCAGGCCGAGCAGGAGGTCGTGGTGGAGATTCCCGAGCTGAAGATCGCCCGTCGGATCCGGACCGATGCCCGGGGCTATGCCTCCTTCGAGGTGAAGGCCTCGCCGACCTACTGGTCGCCGGAGAATCCCAGGCTTTACGACGTTCGGATCGTTGCCGAGACCGACACGGTGCATGACCGGATCGGATTCCGCACCATCGAGACCCGGGGGACGAAGATCCTGCTCAACGGACGGGAGATCTTCTGCCGCGGCGTTGCGATTCACGAGGAGATGCCCTACGCGACCAGCGGCCGCGCCTTCAGCGAGGAGCAGGACCGCATTCTGCTGGGATGGGCCAAGGAGATGGGCTGCAATTTCGTGCGTCTGGCCCACTATCCGCACAACGAGGCCATGGTGCGTGCGGCCGAGGAGATGGGGCTTCTGGTGTGGTCGGAGATCCCGGTCTACTGGACGATCCAGTGGGAGAACCCCGAGACCTATGCCAATGCCGAGGCGCAGCTGACCGACATGATTGCACGCGACAAGAACCGTGCGAACGTGGTTATCTGGTCGGTGGCCAACGAGACGCCTCACGGCGAGGCGCGTCTGGAGTTCCTGCGCAAACTCATTACGCGGGCGAGGACGCTGGACCCGACGCGTCTGGTGAGTGCCGCCATGGAGAAGACCGCTCTGGAACCCGGTCTGCTGACCGTCAAGGATGATCTGGCCGACCTGGTCGACCTGATCAGCTTCAACCAGTATGTGGGATGGTACGACGGTACGTCGGAGAAGTGCGACCGTGTGAACTGGACGTTCGATATCGAGAAGCCGGTCTTCATTTCGGAGTTCGGCGGCGGCGCGGTTTACGGTCGTCACGGCGCGCGGACCGAACGCTTCACCGAGGAGTACATGGAGGATCTCTACGAGCGCAGTGTGGCGATGCTCGAGCGGATGCCCGGTCTGGCCGGTGTGACGCCCTGGGTACTGAAGGATTTCCGCTCGCCGCGGCGGCAGATGGTGGGTATCCAGGACGATTTCAACCGCAAGGGGCTCATTTCGGATCAGGGCGGACGCAAGAAGGCCTTCTTCGTGATGCAGAGGTGGTACGAGAAGCTCCGCAAGGAATATGAGAACCGATAGCCGATGAGCGAAACGCCATCCGGGACGCTGTCCGGCTCTGATGCCGGGCGGCGTTTCGTGCGATTTTCGGATTCCGAAGTCGCATTTTTGGACGAAAAATCGTATCTTGCATATCGGAACCGCACCTTGTAATGCGTAAACTATTCGTCATCATATGGATCTGCTGTTGGGGGGTTGGAGCCATGCCGGCCGGGGCAGAACCTCCTCAGGAGGCCGTATTCCGCCATTTGGGAATCAGCGAGGGGTTCAATCAGACCAACGTTACGGCCCTGTATCAGGATGAGACCGGAACGATCTGGACGGCGGGTATCGGCGGCGTCTCCCGATATCGGGGGCTTCTACCCGAGGATCCCTTTCTCGAGCAGGATACGGTGTCGGTGCTGCAACCGATGAACGTCCGCGGAATCTACGGCGAGCAGCGTGGACGCATCTATTTCTATCAGTTGCGCGACATCGTCGAATATGACATCCGCAAGGAGACCTTCCGCCAGCTTTTTACGGAACATCAGCTCGACGGCCGGCAGATTTCGGCCGTCTGCGTCCGTGACGGACGGGTTTATGCGGCCGCCGGCGACCGGATCCTCATCGCGGGTCCCGACGATCGGTATGAGGAGCTGCTGCTGCCCGCCATGAGTGAGGTTTCGGCGCTGGTCCGTCTTTCGTCGGGCGAACTCTACGCGGGAACGCTCTATTCGGGCCTCTATCGGATTCTCGGCCCGGGCGAGGCGGAGTGTGTCCTGCGTACGGGGAGCAAGATCATCTCGCTGTTCGAGGACAGCCGGCACAACCTGTGGATCTGTACCCGCAGCGAAGGACTTTACCGGCTCGATCCCCACGGTGGACTGAGCCGGTTTGCACACGATCCGGCGGATCGCGGATCGCTGGCCGACAACTACGTGCGCTGCATCTGCGAGGACGACGAGGGACGCCTCTGGATCGGCATGATGTTCGGACTGGACTGCTACGATCCCCGTACGGATGCCTTCTACCACTTCGGACGTTCGGACAATCCGCTCAACGGCATGCGCAATCTGACGGTCGAATGCATCATGAAGGACCGCCGGGGGGCCATCTGGTTCGGATCCTTCTATACGGGGGTCTCCTATTTCGATCCGGGCGAGGAGCCCTTTCATGTGATACCGGTCGACGGCGACGATACGACATGGACCATCGTCGCGGACGTGACCTCCGACAAGCGGGGGAACATCTGGGCCGCCACCTCCGACAAGGGCCTCTATTTCTACGACCGGATCCGGCGGCAGGGGCGGTTCTTCAACATGGGCAACAGTGCCATCCCGAGCGACAACGTCAAGCGTGTCTGCTACGAAGCCTGTCACGACCGTTTGTGGCTGGGGATGTTCATGGGCGGCGTCTGTGTCTATGACGTGGCCACGGGACGTTTCACGGGAATCCCGATGATCGACGAGAACGGCCGTTCGGAGAATACCGAGATTGTCCACGATCTGGCCGTCGACGGCGAAATGCTCTACGCCGGAACCTATGCCGGCGTCTATCGGATCGACATGCGCAACGGCCGTTCGGAGAAGATCCTCAATCTGCCGCGTGTCTTCAATGTCCTGGTCGGCAACGGCCGGTTGTATGTCGTCACCGGTCAGACCCATTTCCGGGTTTTCCGTCTCGATTCGACGGGGCGTTGCGAACCCGAGTTCAGCCGCATCATCCGGGGCAACATGATCACATCGCTCTTCGGCGACAGCCGGGGCCGGGTGTGGGTCGGCACGACACGCAGCGGTGCGTTGCTTTACGAAACCGACCGGCAGGAGTTCCGGATCTTCGACAAGGCTTCGTGCGGGCTGGAGAGCAATCTCGTGAGTTCGATCGCCGAGACGGCCGACGGACGGATGCTTCTCGGTACGAATACGGGCTTTTCGCTGCTCGACGTGGCGCTTCGCCGGAGCGAGAACTACAACACACAGGACGGTTTTCCGCTGTTGTCGCTCGAAAACGGCTGCCTGCGCCGCAGCGGGCAGGGTATGATTCTCTGTGGCGGGGTCGACGGCATCGTGGCCTTCGACGAACGGAAGGTGGGGGTTTCGGAGAAGCCGCTCCACATCTATTTTGCTTCGCTGGCCGTCAACGAACATACGGTTCATGCCGGTGACCGCACGGGCATCCTCCGCGAGGCGATGCCCTATACGGCCTCCATTTCGCTGCGTCACCGGCACAGTCTGGTCGACATCTTCCTCGGAACCGATAACTCGGGCAACTTCAACGTCCGCGACTACCAGTACAAACTCGAGGGTTTCGACGAAAACTGGCGGGTTCTCGACGGCCGCAACATCCGTTACATGAACCTGCCGCCGGGCCGTTACACGTTGTCGGTGCGCAACCGTCCCACGAAACTCCTGGGCGGGGATGCGCGTATCGATCTTGCTATCCGGGTCTATCCGCCCCTCTATGCGAGCTTCGGTGCCTATCTCTTCTACGTGCTGTTGATCATGGGCGGTACGGCACTCGTCTTCCGGGCCTACTATGCGCGCAAACAGCTCGAACAGTCGCTGGCCATGGAGCGCATGGAGAAGGAGCATCAGGAGCAGGTCACACAGTGGAAACTGGTCTTCTTCACCAATATTTCGCATGAATTCCGCACGCCGTTGACACTGATGCTCGGACAACTCGATCTGATCGTGCGGCAGCAGCTTCCGGAAGGGCTGCGCAATTATCTGATGAGTGTGCGGCGCAATGCGCTGCGGCTGCGCGATCTGGTCAACGAACTGATCGATTTCCGCCGGCAGGAGCAGGGCTACATGTCCCTGAAGGTCAGCCGGCAGGATCTGGTGGGTTATCTGCGCGACGTGTGCGACGCCTTTACGGAGTATGCCCGTATCAAGCAGATTGCGCTGGAGTACCGGCCCGCGATGGAGAACCTGCCGGTATGGTTTGATCCGGTTCAGCTGCAGAAGGTCTTCTACAACCTGATCAGCAACGCCTTCAAACATACCGACCGGGGCGGACGCATCGAGGTGACGCTCACTTCTTCCGACGATCGGGCGATCATTCAGGTCAGCGATACGGGACACGGCATCGATCCGCAGCTGTTCGACACGATTTTCGAGCGGTTCTACCACCACGATGCCTCCTCGCAGGATACGGGTGTCGGCATCGGGCTGGCCTTGACGAAGGGAATCGTTGAACTTCACGGCGGCCGGATCACCGTCGAGAGCCGTGTCGGGGTGGGCTCGACCTTTACGGTCACACTCTGCTGCAATCCCGATTTTACGGGACGGAGCAACGTCGAGGTGGTCGAGAATCCGGAGCCGGTTCATGCGCCGCAGCGGCCGGTTGCGGGTTTCGTTCCGGTCCCCGAACAGATTCCGACTTCGGGTGATCTTCCGCAACTGCTGGTCGTGGAGGATGACGACGAACTGCGCGGCATGTTCGCCACGATCTTTTCGCAGTCGTACCGTGTGGCCCTGGCCGCCAATGGAGCCGAGGGGCTGCGGCGGGCACGGGAGTTGCAGCCCGATTTGATTGTCAGCGACGTGCTGATGCCCGAGATGTCGGGTACGGAGATGTGCGCGGCGCTCAAGGGCGATTTCGCCACGTGCCACATCCCGATCATCCTGCTTACGGCCCTGGGTTCGGCCGAACAGCGTATTTCGGGCCTTGAGAGCGGTGCGGACGACTACGTGACCAAACCTTTCGACATGGATGTGCTGCTGGTCAAGTGCAACGGCATCGTACGCAACCGCCGGTTGTTGCAGCGCAAGTTCCTCGAGGCGCGCTCCGAACCCGTCGAGGCGGAAAAGCTGTCCAGCAATTCGATGGACGAGGCTTTCGTCGAGAAGGCGCTCAAGCTGATCGGCGATCATCTCGACAGTGCCGACCTGGGAGTGCCGTTGCTCTGTCGCGAACTGGCCATGAGCCGTACGGCGCTTTTTTCCAAGATCAAGGGGGTGTTCGGCCAGACTCCCGTCGAGTTGATTCAGAGCCTTCGTCTGCGGGAGGCGGCGCGGATGCTGCGTGAGAATCCCGAACTGAAGATCATCGAGATAGCTGACCGGGTGGGCATCAATTCGCTGCAATATTTCGGCAAGCTCTTCAAGACCCATTTCGGGTGTACCCCCTCGGAATTCCGGAGCCGCAGGGAGGCCTGAGCTCTTCGTCGCTCCCTGCGGACGGATCCCTCCCCGCAGTGGCAAAAAAACGGATCCACATTTGTGGATCCGTTTTTTGCGTGTTTGTGGTCGGAAGGGCCTGTTTTAAATCGGGAATCTTGCTCTTCCGCTGCCTGGATGCGGCACCGTGGGCCCTATACGCAACCCTGGGCCAGCATGGCGTTGGCCACCTTCATGAAGCCGCCGATATTGGCGCCCACCACGTAATTGATGTATCCGTCGGGTTCGGTGCCGTACTGAACGCAGACCGAATGGATGTTCTTCATGATGGCTTTCAGACGGGCGTCAACCTCCTCGGGGGTCCACGTCAGACGCATCGAATTCTGGGTCATTTCGAGGCCCGACGTAGCCACTCCGCCCGCATTGGCGGCCTTGCCCGGCGCGTAGAGCAGCTTGTGAAGCTGGAAGACGCGGATGGCTTCGGGTGTCGAAGGCATGTTGGCCCCTTCGGCCACGCAGATACAGCCGTTGTCCACGAGCATCTGGGCCTCGTCGCCGTTCAGTTCGTTCTGCGTGGCGCACGGCATGGCGATGTCGCACTTCACGCTCCACGGACGCTCGCCCGGATAGTAGGTCGCCGACGGATAGCGCTCGGCATACTCCTTGATACGTCCGCGGAAGATGTTCTTCAGCTCCATGACGTAGTCGAGTTTTTCGGGGCTGATGCCTTCGGGGTCGTAGATGTAACCCGACGAGTCGGAGAGCGTCACCACCTTGGCGCCCAGCTCCGTGGCCTTCATGCAGGCGTACTGGGCCACGTTGCCCGATCCGGAGATGCAGACCGTCTTGCCTTCGAACGAGAGGCCGCGCGTCGCGAGCATCTCCTGCGCGAAGTAGCAGGTTCCGTAGCCCGTGGCCTCGGGGCGCA
>OLWA01003038.1_pt1 | contig 13578 bp, 12 predicted proteins | sample 1673251 | NCBI WGS metagenome assembly OLWA01 (sample SAMEA3178937, study PRJEB25190) | human gut metagenome | biome: human gut; feature: human-associated habitat; material: faeces | place: Austria | collected 2013
TAATTTTTAAATTTTTTTGATTTAATTTCTTTTTTTTATAATATCAATTTTATCATAAATAAATAAAATTTACTACTACTTTTCTTTTAAATTTTTATGTATATTTTTTAGAAAAAAATACAAAATATAGAAGAGGTGATATTTTGAAAAAGAAACTTATGGTACTTTGTGCTGTCGCAATTATGATCAGCACATGCTTGACTGGGTGTAAGATGAGTTCTGGAAAAATCCGCTTCGGTTCTGCTGGAATCGGTGGTACTTACCAGATTTTTGGTGATACTTTTGCTAACCTTATCTCATCTAAGAGTAAAAAATATAACATTGAAGTAAAAACAACTGCAGGTTCCGCTGCAAATCTTCGTCTGTTATCTAAAGATTACATTCAGATGGCTGTTGCCCAAATGGATTTGATTAATGATGCTTATAACCGCACTGGTATTTTTGAAAATGATAAGAAATATCAGGGATATCGTGCTGTTGCTTCCCTTTATACAGAAGCCTGTCAGATTGTGGTTCCTGCGGATTCAGACATTCAGTCTGTGGATGATCTAGAAGGGAAAAAGGTCTGCATTGGTGAAGAAGAATCTGGAACAGAACAGAATGCTTTGCAAATTTTAAATGCTTATGGATTAAATGAAAAACTTGTTGATACTGTAAATCTGAATTATACAGATGCTGCCAAGAAATTAAAATCTGGTGATATTGATGCATTTTTCTGTACTGCAGGAACAAGAACCGGAGTTATAGAGCAGTTGTCAAAGGAATGTGATATCAGTCTTATAAGTCTTGATGACAAATGTATTGATAAGATGTTATCAGCATATTCCCTCTGCGAAAAGTACACTATTCCGGCGGGAACTTATCAGGGCCAGGATACAGCTGTTACTACTATTGGTATTAAGGCAGTTCTGATTGCAAGACAGTCGCTGTCAGATGATGTTATTAAGAATGTGACTAAGACTTTATATGAGCATGCAGATGACTTCAAGTATGCTACTTCTCTTGACATTACATTCAACGTTAAAGAAGCTGCTAACGGAGTGGATATTCCATTCCATTCAGGTGCGGCAGATTATTATACAGAGAATGGCATCAAAGTTTTGACAGAATAATTAAATCTGTATATCAGGTTAATGTAATAAAGAATGGAGAAATTTAATGAAAGTTCAGTTAGATATGTATCAGACGCTTGCTATTGCGGTACTTGTACTGCTTCTGGGAAGTTTTTTACGAAAGAAAATACGATTTCTTGAAAGATTCTGTATACCGGCTCCAGTTGTTGGAGGTCTGTTATTTGCTATATTTACATGTGTGTGTTATGTAACACATATATTAGAGTTCTCATTTGATGATACACTTAAAGAAGTATGCATGGTATTTTTCTTTACATCTGTTGGATTTCAGGCAAATCTTAAGGTACTTAAGAAGGGTGGAAAATCAATGGTCATATTTTTAGGATTAGTCATTGTTCTTATATTCATACAGAACTGTGTTGCAGTTAGTTTATCAAAGCTGCTTGGACTTGATTCACTTATTGGCATGTGTACAGGTTCTATTCCTATGGTTGGTGGACATGGTACAGCAGGTGCATTTGGACCGGTCCTTGAAGATTTTAATGTTCAGGGTGCAACAACAATATGTACTGCTGCTGCTACATTTGGTCTTATATTTGGAAGTCTTGTCGGTGGTCCGTTAGGCAAGAGACTGATTGAGAAGAAAGACCTCTTATCTACAGCAATTCCTGAAGATGATAGTCTTCTTGTTGAGGATGAGAAAAAGCATGAGAGACATTCAAGAATGTATGCTTCAGCAGTATTCCAGCTTATTCTTGCTATTGGTTTAGGAACGATTTTTTCATGGGCACTTACCAAGACTGGTCTTACTTTCCCTATATATATAGGTGCTATGATTGCAGCAGCTCTTATGCGTAATATTGCAGAATATGCGGGACATGGAAAGCTTGTTATTCATATGGGTGAAATCAACGACCTTGGTGGTATCTGCTTATCGTTGTTCTTGGGTATGGCGATGATTACACTTAAGTTGTGGCAGCTTGCTTCACTTGCTCTTCCACTTGTTATTCTTCTTGGAGCTCAGGTTATTGTTATTGTTTTATTTACTTATTTTGTTGTATTTAATGTTATGGGAAGAGATTATGATTCAGCAGTACTTGTTGCAGGAACATGTGGATTCGGTATGGGAGCTACTCCTAACGCCATGGCTAACATGCAGGCTGTATGTGACAAATACGTTCCGTCGGTTAAGGCTTATCTTCTTATACCACTTATAGGAAGTCTTTTTGCTGATTTTCTTAACAGTCTTGTTATTACATTCTTTATTAATATATTATAAATATCGAGGAGGGAATGCTATGTTTAATATATTTAAAAAAGTTAAGAATAAAGGTAACACTCCTAAGCAAGATTATAATCTGTCATATGATAATCTTGCTATTCCAGAGATACATAAAGGAGATTCTGATGATGAAGATGTTGATATATCTTCTGATATGATTACAGATGATAACAATGATAAGACACATGTGACATATGATAGTGTTGCTGTTCCAGAAGTACATTTTAAGAAAAAGAAATAACTTAACTAATTAAAAATCTGATTAATATAATTCAAAAGGGGAACTGATGATCATTGATGATATCAGCCCCCTTTTGTGATGTAAATATATTATACCGGAAAGGATATATATGGCAAATTACTGTAAAGCCTTAAATGCTTCATCAAGATCTTCAATGATATCATCAATATTCTCTGTACCAATTGAAAGTCTGATTGTGTTAGGCTTGATTCCCTGATCAAGAAGCTCAGCTTCGTTGCACTCTGAATGAGTTGTGCTTGCAGGGTGTATTGCTAATGATTTAACATCGGCAACATTAGCAAGAAGTGAGAATAACTCAAGGTTATCAATGAACTTCTGTGCTTGGGCAGCACCACCCTTGATTTCAAATGTAAAGATTGAACCACCGCCGTTAGGGAAGTACTTCTTATAAAGAGCCTGCTGTTCTTTGTTAGTAGAGATTGAAGGATGATTTACCTTCTCAACTAATGGCTGATCCTTTAAGTACTGAACAACCTTTAATGCGTTCTCTACATGTCTCTCAACTCTGAGTGATAATGTTTCAAGTCCCTGAAGGAAGATGAATGAATGAACTGGAGAAATTGTAGCTCCTGTATCACGAAGAAGGATAGCTCTGATATATGTAACGAATGCAGCAGGTGCTGTATCCTTTGCAAAGCTAACACCGTGGTATGATACATTTGGCTCAACAAGCCATGGGAACTTATCAGCAGCCCCTACCCAGTCAAATTTACCACTATCAACGATTACACCACCAAGTGTTGTACCATGTCCACCGATGAACTTAGTAGCTGAATGGATAACGATGTCTGCACCGTATTCAATAGGTCTTACAAGGTAAGGCGTTGCAAATGTGTTATCAACAACAAGTGGAATGTTGTGTGCATGTGCAATCTTAGCAATTCTTTCGATATCAACAACTTCTGAATTAGGATTTCCAAGTGTTTCAATCTGAACAGCCTTAGTATTAGGTTTGATTGCTGCTTCAATAGCATCATAATCAAAAGGATCTACGAATGTAGCTTCAATTCCATAATCTGGAAGTGTATGTGCTAAAAGGTTGTATGTTCCACCATAAATATTCTTAGCTGCTACAATGTGGTCGCCTGCATGTGCAAGTGCCTGGAAAGCATATGCAAGTGCTGCTGCTCCTGAACCAACTGCAAGTGCTGCTACACCACCTTCAAGTGCTGCAATTCTCTTTTCAAATACGTCTTCTGTAGGGTTAGTAAGACGTCCGTAAATGTTACCTGCATCCTTAAGACCAAATCTGTCAGCAGCATGCTGGCTGTTGTGGAATACATATGATGATGTAAGATAAATTGGAACTGCTCTTGCATCTGTAACTGGGTCTGGCTGTTCCTGTCCTACGTGTAACTGTAATGTTTCAAACTTAAGATTTCTGTCTTCGTAATGTTTCTTTGCCATAGTGATATCCTCCATATAATAAATATTAGTTGTCAGTTATTATTTGCATACCCTTTTGGTATGTTGTTCTGTCGATGTCATTATAATACACTCTTTAACCTAGTAGGTCAATAGTAGATATTATTCCTAATATTTATTAGCAGTTATAGTTTTTGCCTATAACATTTGTATACTACCTATTACCAGTATATTATGCTCACTTTGTAATGATTTGTCCGCTGTTTAAAGACACTAAGCTTACAACATGCATATACTTATCTTACACATCCAATCAGCTCATTAACATCAGCAACCCCATTACGTGCGCAGTAATCTCTTATGCCGTCAACAACCTTGATTGTTGTCAATGGGTCATTGAAGTTAGCTGTACCAACAGACACCATAGTTGCACCAACCATAATGAACTCAAGCGCGTCCTCTGCACTGGCAATTCCGCCCATACCTATGATTGGAAGCTTTACCGCATTGGCCACCTGATATACCATCCTTACTGCAACCGGCTTGATAGCTGGACCTGAAAGACCTCCTGTCTTATTGGCAACTGCAAATGTTCTTCTGTTAATATCTATCTTCATACCTGTTATAGTATTTATAAGTGACACTGCATCAGCGCCGCCTGCTTCTACAGCCTTTGCCATCTCTGTTATATCTGTTACATTAGGGCTTAACTTCATAATAACTGGCTGCTTTGCCACCTTCTTGACCGCCTTTGTGATACGCTCTGCCATAGCTGGAACCTGTCCGAAGGCTATGCCACCCTCCTTGACATTAGGGCATGATATATTGATTTCAAGCATATCTACCGGCTGCTCACCTAATTTTTCAACAGCATCAACATAATCTTCTTCTGTTTTTCCACAAACATTTACAATTATACGTGTATCATACTGCTTAAGAAATGGTATATCTCTTTTCACAAATGTATCAAGACCCGGATTTTGAAGTCCTATGGCATTAATCATACCACCATAGGTTTCTGCAATTCTTGGTGTTGGATTGCCCGGCCATGGTACATTGGCAACACCTTTGGTTGTCACTGCACCAAGCTTACCCAGGTCTACATATTCACAATATTCCATACCTGAACCAAATGTTCCTGAGGCTACTGTTACAGGATTGTTGAATTCTACACCTGCAATATTCACTTTCATATTGACATCAGCAGGACTGATTGGATTAACTTTAGCTGCCATTATAATTCTACCTCCTTAACATCAAACACTGGTCCTTCTTTACATACTCTCTTGTTATTAACCTGTGAATGTTCATCTTTTTCTGTAGACTTGCATACACACGCAAGACATGCACCTATTCCACACGCCATCTTTTCCTCTAATGATACATAGCATGGGATGTTATTGTTTACAGCATATTCCTTAATCGCACGAAGCATAGGAGTTGGTCCACATGCAAATATTACATCTCCGGTAATGTTATTTTCTCTTACTGCATCAAGAACATTTCCTTTAGTTCCAACACTTCCATCTTCTGTTGCAACTGTTACATGTGCATATTCATCAAACTCTGATTTTAAGAAAAGCTGTCCATCTCTGTAGCCCAATACCGCCTCTGTATCGCATTCAAGCTGCTTTGCAAGCTCAAGCATAGGAGGAATACCTATACCACCGCCGAAAAGAATAGCTTTCTTAACTGGTCTGTGTTCCTGCTTAAATGTGCATACACCATCCTTACATTCGTGAACTGCAACATTTTCTACCTTATCAAATATAGCCTTTATATCATATCCGTTACCAAGTGGTCCCTGTATATCAAGTGTCTGTCCGGCGCTCATCTGTGAGAACTCTTTAGTTCCCTTTCCTGCTATACGGTATACTATTCTTAACTTATCGCCGTCTATTCTGCATATACTTATTGGACGTGGGAGCAGTCTTGAACCATCGTTTGAATATACTGATATAAACTGTCCCGGTCTTGCCTCTCCTGCTATCTTTTCTGTCTTAAGCCACATCTCATATACGCCGTCTGCAAGGCAGGATGTGCTTATTATAGTGACATTCTCTCTGTATGACATATTATTTCCTCATTTCTGTATATTTTTGTAACTATGTTACTTTTGTAGCTGGCTTTACCACTTAATTAAAATATCCGTAATATTACTCAGCTACTTTTTTATTTGCATCACTATATACCACATTTCCATTACATATAGTGTATTTTATTTTACCATAAAGCTCACCACCAATAAAAGGACTATTGGCAGCTTTTGATGCAAAGTTTTCACTTACAACCCATTTTTCATCTGGAGCATAGATTACTATATCGGCAGCTCCGCCTTCTTTGATATATCCCTTATCCATCTTATAAAGCTTTGCAGGATTAATAGTCATCTTTGAAAGAAGCTCTTTCATCGTAAGCTTTCCTGTCTTTACAAGATTAGTTACGCCAAGTGCTAAAGATGTTTCAAGTCCTATCATTCCGCTAGGCGCTGCCTTGAATTCCTTAGCCTTTTCCTCCCTGCTGTGAGGAGCATGGTCTGTTGCGATTATATCAATAGTTCCATCCGCAAGAGCTTCTATTATAGCCTGTCTGTCCTCCTCTGTTCTTATAGGTGGATTAACCCTTGCAAGTGTTCCCTTTTCAAGCACGATATCTTCTGTTAATGAAAAATGCTGTGGTGTTGCCTCTGCATGGACATCTGCACCCAATCTCTTTGCTGTACGCACAAGTTCAACTGACACTGCTGAACTTATATGCTGTATACATATAGTTGCGCCTGTTTCAAGTGCAAGCATACAATCCCTTGCAACCATAATATACTCTGAAAGTGCTGGTGCTCCGCCCAATCCTAACTTATCCGATATAGCACCTTTGTTAATTCCCTGCTGTTCTATAAATGCAGGATTTTCCTCATGAAAGCTAAGAGGCATATCAAGTGCTTTTGCCTCCTCCATCGCTTTCTTTACAAGAAGTTCATCCTTAAGCGGAATTCCATCATCTGTAAATACATATGCACCCGCTTCTTTGAGGCTCTTAAAGTCTGTAAGTTCTTCTCCCTTAAAGTTCTTTGAAACTGCTGCCGCTGAATATACATTTACAGGGGTCTTCTTTCCCTTATCTAAAACATACTTAAGTGTTTCAACATTATCTATAACAGGCTTTGTATTAGCCATGCACATAACTGTTGTGAAGCCTCCTGCAGCTGCGGCTTTGGCACCGGTTTCAATATCTTCCTTATATGTAAAACCGGGGTCCCTGAAATGTACATGTGTATCAACAAGACCCGGCGCAACTATCATTCCTTTGGCATCTATAACCTGCTCATAATTACTGTCAGATGTCTTATTATTCTTGTCATTACTATTACTTTGATTATTATTCTGCGAAGCTGCATTGTCATAATCACCATCCAGACATCCAATCTTCTTTATAATTCCATCTTCTATGACAATATCTGCATAATCCTCAAAACCACTTGCCGGATCGATTATGTAGCCGTTTTTAATTAATATCATACTTAATTCTCCTTTCCCGTTATAAATGTATCATTATGTTTAACTAATTACTTACATATTCTGTCCTTGTTCCCGGATATATTGATATAAGCATATTCTTTATCTCATCATCATCTTTAAATACTTCCATCCAGACAGAAAAAAAGCCACTCGATTTTGCAAGATTTATCATTAACTCCAGATAAACCCTGCGTTCATCAACTCCTTTTATAGACTTTAATCCCTCTCTGCCTGATATTGCATAATTTCTTGCTTCATTTCTTTTCGCAAATCTTTTATCCCTGTCTTTAGGTGTAACCGGATAATTATCCAGCTTTAAAAGATTGAATAAATTCTCTGCTTTCTCTCTTTCATTTATATCTTTTGTTTTTAAGTATTCTTCATTTAATCTTGGCAAATCTTCATCATACAAATATGCATGAAATGTATCATCTTTATCTGGCCAGATATATTTTTCTTTATCTCCCTTTTTTACATAAATGCCTTTACGTGTATTGCAGTATTTGCAGGAAAGTAACAAGTTATCCCATTCAAGTTCCTGACCGCCTCTCGACTTTGCCTCTTTATGTTCAACTTCAGGAGCGTGGCTAATATCCATTTCGCAAAAAGAGCAGTATGTGCCAAGTCTTTGCTCTAAATATGGTTCAGCATCCCTATAATGCTTATATTCTACTGGCTTTTGTCCTTTATTCACCGGTCGCATTATTCTTCATCTCCGCTTTTTTCTCTAAATACTTTAACTGCATCCATGCATTATAAGCTGGATTATCACTATATCTGGCAGATAAAGTATCCAGCCTGTCCTTCAACTCTTCTATATCTTCATTTGATGCTGCATTTTTTAATGCCTTAAAATATTTCTCTGCCGCCTCATACATTTCAACTTTCTTTTCACTATATTGTGCAATCTTAACATTCATAACATCTTCTGCTATGTCTTCAATGCTTTGTCCTGAATATTCCTCATCAAGAATTGAGTCCAGTGTAATAAGTTCACCCGGCTCTAATGACTGTATAATAAATGGTGAATGTGTAGCGCATATAAACTGGACTTTAGGAAATAGTTCTTTTAATATATCTACAATTCTTCTCTGCCATGTTGGATGAAGGCTCAAATCTAATTCATCTATTACAACTATTCCCGGAGTTAATATTAAAGTATCTTTTCCAAGATATGGATTAAGAATACACATTTTAGTTGCTATATCTGTAACTATTTTAATTACATTTCGATAGCCATCACTTAATGCTGAAAAATTAATAACTGTACCATCTGTATTTTTAACCGCAATCTCTCCGTACCTTGAAGAATATAATACCTGTTGTCCTTCACTCAATTCTTCTTTTAAACTATATCTTACAGCATTCATAATAACTTCATAAGCTGGTAATGGAATTCCATCATTTTCCTCAGCGGCAAGATTACCAAGCAGTTTTATATATTCAAATGATGTCTGATTTCCTCTTTTAGGGTCAAGACATCTTTGATAAGCATCAGTTCTTGCCGGAATTTTTGACATTTCACCTGTCCTGTTTTCGTTCCACAGTCTTGCAGAACTTAAGTACAACACTAAAGGATATATCTGTTCATTATCTGAACCATCGGCTGCTTTTATTGCTTTCTCCCATTTTTCAACATCATCACGCATTGGATTTTTTCCGATAAATTTTGTTCGTCCGCCTTCTTTTTCAAGACTTCTTACACATTTCTTAACAGACTTATCCCACATAAACTGACTTGTTATCTTACATGGATATTGCTGTATGGATGATGTTACAGCAACATTTTTTACAGGTTTTAATGATTTTTTTAATACATCGGCATCCGATATATTATGACTATATCTGCTTGGTACATATTCCTTAAATGCTGCCAGATATGCTCCTAAAATAACTGTTGTTGCCTCCAATAATGAAGTTTTTCCAGATGCATTTTTACCAATAACTACATTCATTCGTGGATTAAATTCATAGGTTATGTCCTCAAACTTTCTAAAATGAAATAGTTCTATATTTTTCAAGTAAAACTGTTCCATACAACCTCCACATTTATAATTTATAAAAAACTTTATAATATTAGAAAGCGGCTTTACCAGCGATTACAACTGATACTGCCGCTTTATATATTATAGTTACTATCTACTTTCCAAGTGCTCCATTAATATCTGCTATCATATCAAGTGCTGCCTGTCTTGATGCCTCACCAAAGTTCTTATCGCCAAACTTTGCATACTCTTCCTTCTTGTATGCTGCAATAATACCTCTTGAGCTGTTTACAATAGCACCAAGTCCGTCTGGATTAAAGAACGCTGCAAGGTCTTCTGCCTTTCCACCCTGTGCGCCATAACCCGGAACTAAGATATATGCCTTAGGCATAACCTTTCTTAAAGTCTTGCCCATCTCTGGATATGTAGCACCGACAACAGCACCTACATTGCTGTATGTATCACCCATACACTGACTTCCCCACTCGTCAACCTTTGCACCTACATGCTCATAGAGTGGCTTGCCATCAATAAGCTGGTCCTGAAACTCACCGCTTGATGGATTAGAAGTCTTAACAAGTATGAATATACCTTTATTCTCTTCCTGACACACCTTGATAAATGGATTGATACCATCTGAACCAAGATATGGATTAACTGTTGCAAAGTCCTCATCAAAAGGAGTTAAAAGCTTAGAGCCAACCTTAACCTTTCCAAGATGTGCTACTGCGTAAGCCTCTGATGTTGAACCGATATCGCCTCTCTTGACATCACCAATTACAACCATATCCTTCTCGTGGCAGTAATCAACAGTTTTCTTGAAAACCTTAAGACCTTCTATGCCAAACTGCTCATACATAGCAATCTGTGGCTTAACTGCTGGAACTATATCATATATATTATCAATGATAGACTTATTGAACTGCCATATAGCTTCTGCTGCTCCTTCCAAAGATTCTCCATACTGCTCAAATGCTGCTGCCTGAATATGTTCAGGAATAAACTTCATCATAGGGTCAAGTCCAACAACTACTGGCGCATTAGTCTTTACAATCTTATCTACTAACTTGTTTATCATACGATAATATCTCCTTAATTATTTTATTATTTGGACAAAATACACTTACTCTGACCTGCATACATCAATGCCCATACTATTCTACAACTTTGGAACATCTTTATCAATAATAACTTCCGTTCCATTGTTATTAGAATACACAACCTTGCCTGCAACTATAGTATATCTTACCTGTCCTGATACCTTCTTTCCATCAAAAGGTGTATTGTGTCCTTTAGATGCAAATGTGTTGCTGTCTATAACATACTCTGCATCCGGGTCAATTATAGTTATATCTGCTGTCTTTCCGACAAGAAGTGTACCCTTGTCAATTCCTATAATCTTAGCCGGTGTATAACTCATACGTTCTGCCATCTGAAGTGGTGTAAGTATACCCTTCTTAACAAGCTCTGTCATAGTGAGTGCTACCGAAGTCTCAAGACCTGTTATGCCAAAAGGCGCTTCTACAAAGCCTCTCTCCTTCTCAGTCTTATGATGAGGAGCGTGGTCTGTTGCTATACAGTCTATAATTCCACTCTTAAGCCCCTCTATAAGCTTATCCACATCCTTCCTTGTACGGAGTGGAGGATTCATCTTAAAGTTGGCATCGTCCTCTGTTATGGCATCCTCTGTGAGAGTAAAATGATGTGGAGTAACCTCTGCTGTTATATCCATACCTTCCTTCTTGGCATCCTCTATCATACGTACACTGTCATATGTTGAGCAGTGGCACAGGTGAAGCCTGGCACCTGTATTCTTTGCAAGAAGAATATCCCTTGCCACAATAATATCCTCAACAGCATTCATAATACCATAGAAGCCCAGTTCTCTTGCGTGATTGCCTGCATTCATAACACCTCTGGCAGCAAGATTTTTATCCTCGCAGTGTGCAAATACCGGAATATCAACCTCCGCTGCAAGCCTCATAGCCTGTCTTGCTACTCTTGCATTCATAACCGATCTTCCATCCTCACTCACAGCTACCGCACCTGCCTCTTTAAGACTTTCAAAGTCTGTAATATACTCTCCGTCCTGTCCTGCTGTTATGGCTGCTACTGGAAGAATATTAATATCTGTAACCTCTTCTGCCTTATTCTTAATATATTCAACCATCTCAACACTGTCTACAACAGGCTTGGTGTTAGGCATAGAACACACAGTTGTGAAGCCGCCTCTTGCCGCAGCCCTTGCGCCTGTTCTTATAGTTTCCTTGTGCTCAAACCCCGGCTCCCTGAAATGTACGTGAAGGTCTATAAGTCCCGGCATAACTAAACAGCCATTGGCATCTATTATGCTTTCTGCCTCCTCACTTATATCCTTTTCAACCTTTTCAATCATGCCATCACATACAAGGATGTCCTTAACTTCATCTGTATTGCTTGCCGGGTCAATAACCCTACCATTCTTTATCAGCATCTTCATAATTAATTCTCCCCCTAAAGTTTAATCTTTCAAACTCATATGCAGGAACAGGCTTTCCATAATAGAAGCCCTGTATATAATCAACTCCTAATTCCTTAAGGATATTGAGCTGATTTTCATTCTCAACGCCTTCAACAATAATACTTGTATCTATCGTATCTGAAAGTTCCACAATAAGCTTTATAAATGCCTGTGCATATTCATCTTCTGCTATATCATCAATAAATGTCTTATCGACCTTTATAATATCAAGCGGAAGCTGCTTAATATAGTTAAGAGAGGAATAACCAGTTCCAAAGTCGTCAAGCGCAATCCTTGGCCCTAATTCCTTAATTCCACGGATTATCTCAAGTACCCTGTCCATATCATTGATAGCAAAGCTCTCTGTTATCTCAAGTACAATATTTCTTGGCTTAACACCCGTCTTCTTAAGTATTCTTGCCACTGTTCCTACAACATCCTTCTGTAAAAGCTGTACCACCGACAGATTGACATTGATATGAAAGTCCGGCATACCATGCTCATTCCAGTAGCGGCACTGCCTGCACGCCTCCTCAAGAACATAATCTCCGATAGAAGTTATAAGTCCAAGATACTCCGCAAGTGGAATAAAATCACCCGGTCCCATAAAGCCAAGTGCCTTGCTGTCCCATCTTACAAGTGCCTCACACGAAGAACACTCTCCCGTCCTTACATCAACAACAGGCTGATAGAATACAACAAACTCATCTATGCCGGATGCTACTGCCTGTCTCATATTATTCTCAATATCAAGTCTTCTTGCTGTATTTAACTTGCTGCAGCTATCATAAAATGTGTAGCCGTTCTTTCCGTTCTTCTTAGACTCATACATCGCTATATCTGCAAGTCTTATAATCTCGTGTACATCCTTGCTGTCATCCGGAAATACAGCTATACCCATACTCATAGTACAGAAATACTCTGTTTCCATAAGATACCACGGCTTGTTGAACATATCCTTTACCTTGTTGGCTATACGCTCAAGCTCACTGAACATATCTGGCATAACAATAGCTACGAACTCATCACCACCCATTCGGTAACACTTGCCACGAAGTCCTACTATACTCTGTAAGCCTGCCGCAATCTGCTGTAAAAGTATATCACCATACTGATGTCCTAATCCATCATTGATATGCTTAAAGTCATCAAGGTCAATAAACATAACCGCACCCTTGACACCATCCTTAACCGACTGCTTTATAATCTTTCTTAAGTCTGACTCACACTTCATACGGTTGTAAAGTCCTGTAAGGAAGTCATTATGTGCCTGAAACTCAATCTTCTGCTGGCTTTTCTTCTTCTGTGTTATATCAGCGGCTGTACATACAATAACCTCACTTCCATCTATCCACACAAGATTAGTAAATCTTATCTCAAACCACAGCCCCGACTCTGCACTATACTTCTCAATAGGACGTATATACGGCTTTACATAGTCTGCCTCCTCATCCTCATCATACGCCTTCTTTCTTGCAAGATAAGAACGGTACTCCTCTGATGCCATAAGCTCCTGTAAGCACTCCCTGATAGCGTTCTGGATTTCCTTTCTGCTAATAAAATGATGTTGGGGTCACAAGGTCATTCACCCACTTA
>OLWA01003044.1_pt1 | contig 13544 bp, 14 predicted proteins | sample 1673251 | NCBI WGS metagenome assembly OLWA01 (sample SAMEA3178937, study PRJEB25190) | human gut metagenome | biome: human gut; feature: human-associated habitat; material: faeces | place: Austria | collected 2013
GATAGTCGTAACTCTGACGTCCATACGTGATATTCCCGCAGTAGGTATCTTTCAGGTAAAGAGCATATACGCCGTAGTTGATTTTGCAATGTTCCGGCCATTGCGTTGCTTTTGACAGATCAACAACACTAACCAACGGGTGTCGTGTTTCAAGTCCGAAAAGTTTGTTGTATTTATCTATCTCATCAAGTTTAATAACCTCTTCCATAATCCTTTCTTTAATTTTCTTTATCGCAAATATAACTTATTTCATTTGAATTATGTATGGCTTTATTACAGAATCGAGGATTTGGGTACAAATATCAGTAAATCATATACAAGTCTACTCATTTTATCGCAGTAAATTTGCAATCAGAAGTTTAACAATGAAAAAATGGCGATAAGTAAAACAGATTAATAAACAATAGATGATGATAAAAACAATTTTAAGTGTTCTGGCTTTATTCGTTATGCTGTCATGCAGCACAACAGTGAAAAAGAACACGGAACAGCCAAATATAACAGAAATGAACAAGAAAAACATCGGAAGCCTTTTGGCACTCTATCCGAAACCAATGACGGTTATCGGTGCGGAGGTCGAAGGAAAAGTAAACTGGCTCGTCGTCGGGCATACGGGGATTATCGGTCACGACCGTATACTCGTCAGCATGAGTAAACAACATTATACCAATCAGGGAATTAAGAAATTGAAGAAGTTCTCCATCAATCTTGTCAGTCGTGAGATGTTGCCAAAAGCCGATTATGTGGGAAGTGTGAGCGGTGCATCGGTCGATAAGTCGGACGTATTTGCCTATCATACCGGGGAGAATGGCACGCCCGTCATCGACGTATCTCCTTTGACTATGGAGTGCAATGTGGTGGATACCTACAAAACTGACGGCTTTGATAATTTCATCTGTGCCGTAGTTAATACCTACGCTGCTCCTGATGTGCTCGATAGCAACGGTAAACTTGACTACACCCGGCTGAAACCCGTACTGTTTGAATTTCCGACCTATTCCTATCTTGCAACAGGAGAGGTAATTGGCAAGTGTTTGAATCTGGATAAACAGCCTGGTATGTGTGCCAAATTACCTATGGCGGCTGACGGTATTGTGCGGCTATCGAAAATCGAGGTTTATCCGGAGTGTCTTGAAGAATATATGAAATATGCGACCGAAGTGGGTGAAGTCTCCTTGCGTACTGAACCGGGAGTGCTGACTATGTATGCCGTCAGCGAAAAAGAGAATCCTGGCAGGATAACTATTCTTGAAACTTACGCGAGTCAGGAGGCTTATAAATCTCATATTGCATCGGAGCATTTTCAAAAGTACAAGCAAGGAACGCTGCACATGGTCAAGACTCTCGTACTTTCTGACCAAATGCCGCTTAACCCGGCAAACCGCATTAATAACTTCATTCAATAAACGAAATAATTATGAATAAGATTCTTTTATTTTTAGTATTTAGTATTTTAACACTCAATGTTATGGCACAGGAAAAGATAGTACAGACAGCAGGACGCGACCAATTAGGCGAGTTCGCCCCGAAATTCGCAGAGCTTAACGACGATGTTCTGTTCGGTGAGGTATGGAGCAGAAACGACCTGCTCAGTCTGCGTGACCGCAGTCTGGTAACGATTACCTCGCTCATCAGTCAGGGAATCACTGACAGTTCGCTGGGATTCCATCTTCAGGAGGCTAAGAAAAACGGCATCACCCGCACCGAAATCGCCGAGATTATTACCCATATCGGCTTTTATGCCGGTTGGCCGAAGGCTTGGGCAGCATTCCGTCTCGCCAAAGACGTATGGGCGGAAGACACCACCGGGGAGGACGCAAAAGCAGCGTTCCAGCGCGAAATGATCTTCCAGATAGGCGAACCCAACACGGCTTATGCAAAGTATTTCATCGGCAACAGTTACCTCGCCCGCATTTCATCGGAGCAGGTTCCCATCGCCAATGTGACGTTCGAGCCTCGCTGTCGCAACAACTGGCACATCCATAAAGCCACGAAAGGCGGCGGACAGATGCTTGTCGGTGTAGCCGGTCGCGGCTGGTATCAGGAGGAGGGCAAGCCCGCGCAGGAGATTCTGCCCGGCACGGTCATCCACATCCCTGCGAATGTGAAGCATTGGCACGGTGCAGCGGCCGACAGTTGGTTTGCGCACCTTGCATTTGATGTCCCCGGAGAGAAAACAACCAACGAATGGCTCGAACCCGTAACCGATGAAGAGTACGATAAGCTAAAATAATCTACAAATCGGATACGGAGCCTCAGAACAAAGTAAGTTGAGCCTCGCAACAAATACGTTGCGGGGCTTTGCTTTTACCTTTGCATCAAAGAAATAACTAAAAATATCAGATATGAAAACGAGATTATTATTTCTGTTCGTATGGCTCATGGCGACTGCCACAGGCTGTTCCGCGGACGAACCTCGTAAGGATTTACCGGATACGCCTCCGGCCGAAAACACGGAAGAACCGACCGCCCCTACCAGTGACCGCAAGGTGCTGATCGTCTATTTCTCCCATACGGGCAATACGAGGACGATAGCCGGTTATATTCACGATATGGTAGAGAGTGATATGGTAGAACTCAAAACCGAGGATACCTATACCGATGATTACGATACGCTGTTTGCGCAAGTCCGTCAGGAGGTTGCCGATGAGTATTGTCCGCCGCTTGCGACACGCATTGAAAACATATCGTCGTATGACGTCATCTTCGTAGGATATCCCATCTGGGTGGAAACGGCCGCACCGCCTGTCCGCACTTTTCTGACTTCCTATGACCTGTCGGACAAGACTGTCATCCCGTTCTGTACCAGCGGTACGAGTTCCGCCGAAACGAGTTATCGCCTTGTCCGTTCCCTCTGTCCGCACACTACCGTTTTAGACGGTATTCAGATCCGTCGCGGAACCTATGACACCGCTCGCGAGCGGGTTGCCGGATGGTTGCGTCAAATCGGCATTATCGAATTGGAAGAATAAACGGACTGAATACAATTGTATCGAAAAGAAATATGGATAAAGTGCAGAATACATACTCTTTCGGCTCGGTATGCACGGACTCGTATGCCCGTCATTTCTTCTCCGCCCACTCGTTGGTCTATCTGTATAGCGGACAGCTTCACCTGCGAAACCAGTGCGGAGAAGCACTGTCCGTAGAACGGGGCGAATGCGCGTTTATCGGACGGGGCAGTTACTCGCATCTTTATGCGGAACCGAATACTGACGCTCCCTGCCGGATGGCGTTTTTCTCACTTACGAGGCATTTCCTTTGCGAGTTTTACCAAACACTCGATCATGCACGTCGGGAGATGTTTGCGGAGCCTCTGTCGGCTCTGCATCTGCTGCCGCACAGACCGGAAACCGAAAGTTTCTTCCACTCGCTGCTACCTTATATCCAGAGCGGTCGGGAACTCTCGGAAGAGGTGCTTCGATTGAAGATGATAGAGATTACCTGCACCCTGCTGGATACGGACAAACGATATGTTCCGACCCTGTTCGATTTCAGCGGAACATGCAGAATGAATCTGCTTGACCTACTACGGAAAGAAGAGGATGCTGAAATCAAATGGCGAAAAATGCCGAATGAACTTTACAGCAAACTCAATTGAGCCGACGAACAAAGCCAGTTTGTCCGACTCGACTATTTTTGCAATGGAAACCAGTAATATATATGAATATGAAAAAGATTTTGTATCTCCTTTTTGCAATGAGCATTGCAGTGGGATTGAACGCCTGTTCTCCCGATGACGACCCGGTGAACGAGCCTCCGACGGAAATTCCTGAAAATCCGGACGACCCCGACCAGCCGGACAATCCTGACCCCGATCCGAATCCTGACCCAAACCCGGACCCGAATCCGACAACGGGGAAGACACTCATCGTCTATTACAGTTTCACGAACAACGTGCATACAATCGTCAGTGACCTGCGCACGCAGATCGAAGCCGACGTAATACGGGTGGAACCGGCCGAGAAAGGACTCGACTATGCGGCGAACAACTACGCCATCGGCAGCGCACAGATTCAGGCGATTCGGAACAATCCCGGCAGTGCTTCTTCCTATCCGGCAATCGACCCCGTGGAGGTAGAGTTCGGGCAGTATGGCACTATCATCGTGGCAGCTCCGCTTTGGTGGAGCAACATGGCGGCTCCGCTGCAAACTTTCCTGTTCAACCACGGTGCGGAGATGGACGGCAAACGAATCGGTCTGATCGTATCGAGCGCGAGCAGCGGCATCAGCGGTGTGGAGTCGGACGCCAAACGGTTGATTCCCGACGGGAACTTCCTGACACCGAGTCTATGGATTCGTTCGTCCCAGACATCCAACTGCCGCTCGATGATAACCCAATGGCTGAAAGATACAGGTTATACGGAATAAAAGGAGACGATATGAAAAAGATATTCATGTTTCTGATGCTGCTTGTTCCTGCGATGACTTTCGCCGGGTGCAGCGACGTGAACGATGACCCGCAGACGGAGATTCTCGATACGCCCGATAATCCGGGCGGAGATGACAATAATGATGATGAACCGGGAACTGTCAATCCGGGCAAAGGGAAAATACTGATTGCCTATTTCAGCCGCTGGGGAAACACGAATTATCCTACGGACGTGGATGCCTCGACCGGTGCGAGCATTATCATAAACAACGGCAATCGTTGTGGAACGACGGAAGTTGTAGCTGGTTATATTCAGGCTGCCGTGGGTGGAGATATTCATCTGATTGAAACTTCCGCCCCGTATCCCGTAGATTTCAATGACGTGCGCGACCTGAACCACTCGGAACAGGCGGACGGGACACGTCCAGCATTGAAGCACCGGATCGAGAACATGGCGCAATATGAAACGATATTCATCGGCTATCCCGTCTGGGCGACAACAGTTCCGCAGGCTATCCGCTCGTTCCTTGAATCATACGACTTCACGGGGAAAAAGGTCGTACCGTTCTGCACGCACGACGGATACGGAGCCGGCAGCAGCTATCGCGCCGTACAGGATGCGGTGTCCGGCGCAACCGTATCGGACGGTCTTGCATTGCTGGCTTCGGACGTGCCGTCCTCGGAATCCCGTGTCCGGGAGTGGCTCGAACGGATCGGCATCCAACGCGAAGAGCCGCAAGGAACAGCAATCCGTATCACGGCCGGAGGACGCATATTCACGGGCGAATGGCTCGATACGCCACTTGCCCGTGAGATACGGGGCATGTTTCCGCTAACGGCGACTTTGGGACGCTACGGAGGCCGGGAATACTACGGCTCCATGCCGCAGCGACCGACCCATACCGAAGATGGACAACTACATTTTGAGAATGGCGACATTACCTACTGCCCTTCGAACAATACGATTGCCATTTTCTACGCGAAAGCAGATGATCCGAGCATGGGTACTTTGACGATGCGCGTTATCCCTATCGGGAAAGTAACCTCCGACCTGGGCGCATTTGATGAAATGGAGAGCCGCTCGGAGTTTACTTTCGACAATGTTCAATAAATCAAAAGCTGAAATCATGAAAACAAAAACACTTTTATTTACCGTTATCGCTTTTTTATTCACGAGTTTACAGACTATGGCACAGAATAATGACAAACGCATCCTTGTCGCATATTTCTCGGCGACTGGAACTACAGCACGTGCCGCCCAAAAGGTGGCTGCCACAACGGGCGGGGAACTCTATGCCATTACTCCAGCACAACCCTATACCAGTGCCGACCTCGACTGGCACGACAAACAATCGCGCAGTTCGGTAGAGATGAACGACCCGAAATCGCGACCGGCAATCAAGGGCAGGATGGAGAACATCGCCGATTACGATGTCGTCTTCATCGGTTATCCTATCTGGTGGGACCTCGCTCCGAGAATCATCAATACGTTCATCGAAAGCCACGATTTGAAATGTAAGACGGTCATTCCATTCGCCACCTCCGGAGGCAGCACGCTCTCATGCAGTGCGGCGGCGTTGAAAAAAGCCTATCCGGCCCTGAACTGGAAAGAGGGACGACTGCTCAATCGTGCCGATGAGAAAACCGTCCGCACGTGGATTGAGAAATTAGGATTCTAACCGCTTAAAAGTGAAGATAATGATAACACCTTTATTTATCGGCGGTCTGGGTATGCAGGAAGTGCTGCTGATCGCATTGGTCGTGCTGCTGTTTTTCGGCGGCAAGAAGATTCCCGAACTGATGAAAGGTCTCGGCAAAGGAGTCCGTTCATTCAAGGAGGGAATGAACAATATCGAGAAAGAAATCGAGGAAGAACCGGTGAAAAAAGAGTAAGCGGATGGCAACGGATGCGGACAGACAATCTTTTTGGGATCACCTCGACGTGCTACGGGCGGCGATTGTCAAAATCGTTGCCGTTGCCGTCGTGTTTGGTATTGCCGCTTTTTGTTTCAAGGAGGAGCTGTTTGCCGTTGTCCTCGCTCCGAAGAACGACGGTTTTATCACCTATCGTCTTTTCAACCGAATTTCTGCATGGGCTGGCGGTGAAACCGGAGGTTTTGCTGTGCAGCTCATCAACACGGGACTGGCGCAGCAATTCATTATCCACATGAAGACGGCATTGTGTGCCGGTGTGCTTTGTGCGTCGCCCTACATCCTCTACCAGTTGTTCCGGTTCGTATCTCCGGCTCTGTATGCCAATGAGCGGAAATATATCGTGCGGGTAGTTGGTGGCGGTTACGCGATGTTCGTGGTCGGGGTATTGGTCAGCTATTTCCTGATTTTTCCGCTGACGTTCCGATTCTTGGGCACGTATCAGGTCAGCGGGGATGTCGCCAATCTGATTACGCTCGATTCCTATATCTCAACCCTTGTGCTGATGTGCCTGTCGATGGGTATCGTGTTCGAGATACCGATTTTATCATGGCTGTTTGCCAAATTGGGTTTCCTATCAGCTGGTTTCATGCGCCGCTATCGGAAACATGCCATCGTAATAATTCTCGTGGGGGCCGCTATCATCACACCGACTTCGGACGTATTCACGCTCTCGCTGGTGGCATTGCCGATGTGGTTGTTGTATGAGGTGAGTATATGGATTGTGAATAAGACAAAGCAGGAGTAAACATATAATGAAATATATTCAGAAAATAGTTGCATCCGGTTACTTGTTGGTTACGTTGTTGATTGGTTGTATAGCATACATTTGGCATAACGAATGGCAAGAAGTCGAAGCATTGGAATCCGACAACTTACAGATTGACGAATTCCGAAAAGACATAAACAACATCCATATTCAACTGATAGAGTTTTCCCTATTGGGTGAAACGATATTGGATTGGAATGATACAGATGTGAAACACTACCATGTCCAGCGTATGGCAATGGACAGTATGCTTTGTCGTTTCAAAGCTACCTATCCGGCAGAGCGCATAGACAGTGTACGCCATCTTCTCGAAGATAAGGAACGGCAGATGTGCCAAATCGTGCAGATACTTGAACAGCAACAAGTCATTAACGATAAGATAACCAGTCAAGTACCTGTAATCGTGCAGAAGAGTGTGCAGGAACAGCCCAAGAAGTCCAAGCGCAAGGGTTTCTTGGGCATCTTTGGCAAAAAGGAAGAAGCGAAACCAACTGTGACTACTACGATGCTCCGTTCCCTTAACCGGAATATGATAGCTGAACAACAGGCACAAAGCCGCCGCTTATCGGAACACGCCGACAGTCTTGCTGCACGAAATGCGGAACTCAACAGACAACTGCAAGGACTGGTAGTTCAAATAGATGAGAAAGTTCAAGCAGACTTACAGAAACGGGAAGCGGAAATAGCCGCCATGCGTGAAAGGTCTTTTATTCAGATAGGTGGCTTGACAGGATTCGTTGTGTTGTTATTGATAATCTCTTACATAATTATCCACCGAAATATCACCCGTATCAAACGATACAAACGAGAAACTGCGGATTTAATAGAACAGTTGAAACAGTCTGTTGAACAGAACGAGGCACTGATAGCTTCCCGCAAGAAAGCCGTGCATACCATTACCCATGAATTACGTACACCGCTGACGGCAATAACCGGTTATACCGGACTGATGCGGAAAGATTATAATACAGATAAAATCGGGGGTTATATCCAAAATATTCAGCAGTCCTCCGACCGTATGCGTGAAATGCTTAATACTCTTCTGAGTTTCTTCCGTTTGGACAATGGCAAAGAACAACCACGTCTTTCACCTTGCCGGATTTCAGCAATCACGCACACACTTGAAACGGAGTTCATGCCAATAGCCATGAACAAAGGGCTGTCGCTGACAGTGAAGAACGTAAGTGATGCCGTTGTGCTAACTGACAAAGAACGAATAATCCAAATCGGGAATAACCTGCTGTCAAATGCCATCAAGTTCACGGAGAATGGTAGCGTTTCTCTGACAATGGGGTATGATAACGGTATGCTGAAACTTATCGTTGAAGATACGGGTACAGGCATGACCGAAGAGGAACAGCAACGTGTATTCGGTGCGTTTGAACGTCTGTCAAACGCAGTAGCAAAAGACGGTTTTGGTCTGGGATTGTCTATCGTGGAGCGTATTGTGGCAATGTTTGGCGGCACAATCCGGCTGGATAGCGAGAAAGGAAAAGGAAGCAGCTTTACAGTGGAAATACCTATGCCGACAGTCGAGAAAGTACCGGAACAGATAAAACAAACACATATTCATTGTAACCATATATTCTATAATGTGATTGCCATTGACAATGACGAAGTGCTGCTTCTGATGCTGAAAGAAATGTATGCACAGGAGGGAATACATTGCGACACCTGTACCAATGTTGCGGAACTGATGGAAATAATGAGGAAAAAGGAATACAGTCTGCTGCTTACTGACCTAAACATGCCGGAGATTAACGGTTTCGAGCTGTTGGAACTGCTGCGTAGTTCCAACGTGGGCAATTCAAGGAACATTCCGGTAGTCGTGACAACCGCTTCGGGCAGTTGCAGCAAGGAGGAACTTATAGAACGTGGATTTGCCGATTGCCTGTTCAAACCGTTCTCCATATCGGAGCTGATGGAGGTTTCCGACAGATGCGCCCTAAAAGAAATACAGGACGGAAAGCCGGACTTTTCCGCCTTACTGTCATACGGCAATGAGACCGTCATGCTGGAGAAACTGATAACGGAAACCGAAAAGGAAATGCAGTCGCTCAGGTATGCGGAACAACAGAAAGACCTTCCGGAACTGGACGCCCTAACACACCACCTGCGCAGCTCTTGGGAGATATTCCGTGCCGACAGACCGTTGATGGAACTTTATAAACTGATTCATCACAATGGCACACCTGACGACAAAGCAATAGGCAATGCCGTAAAAGCCGTGCTGGATAAGGGTTCGGAGATAATCCGGCTGGCAAAAGAAGAAAGGAAGAAATACAACAATGGATAAGACAAAAATCATCGTGGTGGAGGACAACATCGTCTATTGCGAGTTTGTCTGTAATCTGCTGGCACGGGAGAAATTCCGTACCGTGCAGGCTTTCCACCTCTCGACAGCGAAGAAACTTCTGCAACAAGCCGCTGACAACGATATAGTAGTTTCTGATTTGCGCCTGCCAGACGGAAACGGTATCGACCTGCTGCGCTGGATGCGCAAGGAAGGCATGACGCAGCCGTTCATCATCATGACCGACTATGCCGAAGTGCATACGGCGGTTGAAAGCATGAAACTCGGTTCGCTGGACTACATACCCAAGCAACTCGTGGAGGACAAACTCGTGCCTCTGCTCCGCACCATACTGAAAGAGCGGAATATCGGGCGAAGCCGTATGCCCGTCTTTGCCCGTGACGGTTCCGCCTTCCGGAAAATCATGCACCGGATAAGGCTGGTAGCCCCCACCGACATGAGCGTGTTGATATTCGGAGAGAACGGCACGGGCAAGGAGCATATCGCCCACCATCTGCATGACAAAAGCAAACGTTCAGGCAAGCCGTTCGTGCCTGTGGACTGCGGATCGCTCACCAAAGAGCTTGCGCCGTCAGCATTCTTCGGACATGTCAAAGGCGCGTTCACGGGTGCGGACAGTGCCAAGAAAGGATATTTCCATGAAGCCGAAGGCGGCACGCTGTTTTTGGACGAAGTGGGCAACCTCGCACCAGAAACCCAGCAGATGCTACTGCGTGCCATACAAGAGCGGCGATACCGTCCCGTTGGTGATAAGACGGATAGATGTTTCAATGTCCGCATTATCGCTGCCACCAACGAGAATCTGGAAAAGGCGGTCAATGAAAAGCGTTTCCGTCAAGACCTGTTGTACCGCCTGCATGACTTCGAGATAACTGTTCCGCCGTTGCGTGACTGTCAGGAGGACATCATGCCGCTGGCGGAGTTCTTCCGCGAGATTGCCAACAATGAATTGGAGTGCAAGGTTGGCGGATTCAGCTCCGAAGCACGGAAAGCGTTGCTGACCCATTCATGGCCGGGCAACGTGCGCGAGCTTCGGCAGAAAATCATGGGTGCAGTGTTGCAGGCACAGACGGGACTTGTCACGAAAGAACATCTGGAACTTGGGATAACCGAAACAACCTCTGTTATCGGCTTCTCCCTACGCAACGATGAGGAAGATAAAGAGCGGATTCTGCGTGCTTTGAAGCAGGCTGACGGGAACCGGAAGGTCGCTGCCGAACTGCTTGGAATAGGCAGGACAACACTCTATAATAAACTGGAAGAATATGGATTGAAGTATAAATTTGAGCAACCATAGCCCGCAATTCGCTGAAAATGGCTATCTTTGCATGACATATTAGAAGGTAACGGCGATTGGCAGAGCCTTTTGCCGCCTATATATAACATAAGACCGCAAGGCGTCCTAATGGGAATCTGGAAAATTAACATTAACAGGAACTATTGCGTGATTGCTTATGCTATGCCTACGCATAGCGTGCATTCACCTATTCCTGTTAAGGGCATTCCAGAGCCTCCATTAGTGATAGCGTGGATTGCACGCTACTTTTTTGCCCTTGCCCAACGAAAGGAAACGATAATGGGTAAAGTACAGATTCTTGCCGTCCTCACGATGGACGGTTGTCAAAGCTCCGAGTTGTATTGCAAAGCGTATAAGGAACTACGCCTTGAAGATTGCGGCATCAATGAGATAAGGGAAAACGCCCTTTATCATATCACACCGGATTATTCCATATCCATGCTTGACGAATGGCGGAAATCCACAACAGACATCTGCTATCTGGCGGAAGTCACTCCTGAAAAAGCGGACTACATCAACGGGCTGCTGCGTATGCGTGTGGTGGATGAAATCATACTTTATACGATTCCTTTCATTGCCGGAACGGGAAAGCGTTTCTTCCAGTCCGCCTTGCCACAGGAACAATGGACGCTGACCTCGCAGAAGGTGTACCGCAACGGAGTGGTCCGCCATATCTATAAAGCGTGCGTTTGATGTCCGGAAAGTGGACGAATGTTCAGTAAATGAACACTTTAAGCTGAATACAATTCCTGTCAGATAAATAAATCACGAAATTATCACACTGAAATCCAACACCTTGCAGAGAGCGTGCCGGATTTTTTGTTTTATGGACACGCTTTTTGCCAATCATATTCATGTGCGCATACCGAAAAACAGAGTGTAAAATTTCAAAATTGACAGGACATGAATTATTTCTTATTGGCGGAAACCGAGTTCTTCCGCCGTATAAACGAAGCCGGGGACTGCAATATGGAAACGGCATACACGGCTTTCGCCACGCAAGTGATCGAGCTATGCAGCGGCAATGTGGACACCAACCGCACCATCATCGCGCTGGCTTACATCGAAATCGAGTTGCAGCACCATCCCGTGCGCAATCTTCCCGAAGAAAAGAGGGAGGTCGCAGCCTACATCAGCAAGGCTCTCTCTTTCGTAAGGAAGATGCAGAAGTTCCTTGCCGCTCCCCAAGTGCCACCACTAATCCCCATCCGTACATCCTCCGACAACACAACCGAAAATCCCGCCTCACCCCTGCAATGGACGGGCAACGCCATCGACCTCGTGGAACTTATCTACGGCATCAACGAGATGGGCTGCATCAACAACGGCAACATGCCGCTCAAACAGCTCGCCCCGCTTCTCTACAAGATTTTCGGTATCGAATCAAAGGACTGCTACCGCTTCTATATCGACATCAAACGACGGAAGAACGAAAGCCGCACCTACTTCCTTGACAGGATGCAGGAGAAACTGAACGAGAGGATGCTCCGCGACGAGGAAATGGAGCGCATGAGAAGATAGTTCATTTACAAATCAGAGGATGGTAACACCTTAGTCATCCTCTGATTTTCTTTGATTCTCATATGTTGAATAGTACTTTCCATGCACTATTTCAACGATTTTCATCAAAAAAACGCTATCTTTGCGCCCGTATTATAAATGATTATAGACAATCTCGATATAATAAAACGACTAATAGCTGAAAAGTGAAACGGACGATTGGAGTTCAATAGAATTGAAAAAGTCTTTGTATAGTGGCATACTATCATATACACCGAAAAAGAAAGGTGGCATATAATATATATGATAAAGCAATAGTGAAACTTGTATCATAGGTAACGAAATCCTGTAATAATGAAAACTGATAATGTTAATTTATTTTGCGACATAGTTAATCAAAGGTCAAAAGAACATTCTTATGCCATAAATATCTTGTTGCAACAACAATTATACGGACAGGTTATATCTATCCTGCGTCAAGAACTGGATTCTATGGTAAGGGTAATGTTTTTGTTATCAATTAGTGACTTAACCCTTAGAGAACATTTTATAAGCCAAACATTGGAAGGAATAAAATGGTCCTATCCCAATACAAAGAAAATAGTAACCGATAAACAAATGGTGGATTTAGCTAATGAATTTTATGGCTGGTCCTTTTTTGTTTATAAATTAGGATGCGCTTTTATTCATCTTTCAGCAATGGTATATTATAAAAACAGTAATCCATTTTTGCTTTTATCTGTTTCAGAAAGAAATGACATCACAAGGTTTTTACATCAATATCATAGTTTCCCGTTAGAGTTGGAATTGAATTTGGAAAATATCATCCCATATCTTGATAAAGTATTTAATAAAGTTTCAAGTAACTTAGCATGTTACATTGAAGATTTACGTCAAAATAAACTTTTGGAGGAATATTAAAATAAGGGAGGATTTTAGCTATCCTCCCTTATTTTAATAGGTTACTTCTGCTGCAACAGATGCTTCAGGTTGTCATCGCCCGCGATGCGCTCCAATTCCTCCTGAACAATCTGCTTCACCTCCTCCTTGATGCGCCGGTAATTTGCCTGCACCGTTTCCTTCATGCGGTCGTTGCCGTCTGCGTCAGTGAAATCGGTAATAACGGGGATTTTCTTGTAGGCACTTTCCTCCCGTTTTACCTTATCGGCATCCACCACAATCTCGCAGTGGAAAATCTTCTGTTCGATACGCTCGTTGAAGTTGTCGGACACCGAACCGACAAACATTCCCTGCGTCAAACCGGAAATCTTGCTGGGCGGGATAAGCGCGTCCATCTGCGTGTTAATGGAGGTGGAAACATCCTGCCGGTTGATGGAGATAGACTGCCGTTTCTGCAACA
>OLWA01003050.1_pt1 | contig 13540 bp, 20 predicted proteins | sample 1673251 | NCBI WGS metagenome assembly OLWA01 (sample SAMEA3178937, study PRJEB25190) | human gut metagenome | biome: human gut; feature: human-associated habitat; material: faeces | place: Austria | collected 2013
GTGGATGCCGAGGTGCGCCTGTACGACAAGCTGTTCACCGAGGCCAACATGAACGGCATCCCCGAGGGCAGCGATTACAAGGACTACCTGAACCCGGAAAGCGTCACTGTGCGCACCGGCTGCAAGCTGGAAGAGAGCCTGAAGGACGCAAAGCCCGGCGAAAAGTTCCAGTTCGTGCGCACCGGCTTCTTTACCCCGGACAGCAAGAACCCCGGCGTGTACAACCGGGTGGTCACCCTGCGCGACAGCTTCAAGCCCGCAAAATAATCACCCCCAAGGAGAAGATACCATACCATGACCGCAAAAATGACCCGTAATATCCTGCTCATGCTGGCAGCCACCGTGCTGATGGGCATTGTGCTGAACCTGTATATCCACAACACTGGCACCGTACCCGCCGCCGACAACGCCGCCCCCCTGACCGATGGCAGCTACACCTCCTCTGCACAGGGTTGCTTGAGCGAGGTGACCGTCACAGTCACCGTGACCGGCGGCAAGGTGACCGCCGTACAGGTGGACGCCTCTGCTGAGACCCCGGACTTGGGCGGCAAAGCTGCCGAGACGCTGGCAGCGCAGCTGACACAGACCGGCTCCACCACCGGTGTGGACGCCATCACCGGCTCCACCATGACCAGCGAGGCCATCTTTACCGCCATGGACGCCTGCCTTGCGCAGGCGCAGTGATGCTGTAAACCACAAGAACAAAAACTGCCGCACAGTTGTGCGGCAGTTTTTGCGTTTTATAGTGTGCTTTGCAGCCGTGCGCCGCTGGCGTACTGGGTGCGGCGGTCCATCTGGTTATCCAGCGGCTGACCGGCGGCATAGCGCCTGAGGTTGTGCGCAAAGATATCCACGATGTTGTCCAGTGTCTTGGGCAGGCTGAAGCCGCCGGTGACATGGGGCGTGATGATCACGTTGGGCTCTGCCCACAAGGGATGCTCCGGCGGCAGCGGCTCGGGGTCCGTCACGTCCAGCCCTGCACCGGAGAGCTGCCCGCTGTGCACCGCCGCCGCCAGTGCCTCGCCGTCCACAGCAGTGCCCCGTCCCACATTGAGCAGGATGGCACCGGGCTTGCAGAGCGCCATCCGCCCGGCGTTGAACAGATGCCGTGTCTCCGGCGTGTCAGGCAGGCTCAGCGCCACAAGGTCGGCCTGCGGCAGCTCTGCGTCCAGTTCGCTCTGCGCCACCACACGGGTGCAGTAGTCCGGGCAGGGGGTGTCCGGGTGCACGGTGCGGCGCACGCCCACCACCTCGGCTCCCAGCGCATGAGCCCGCCGGGCAAAGTTAGAGCCGATATCGCCCATGCCCACGCACAGCACCCGGCTGCCCGCGATGCTGCCCACAGAGTGGCCGGTGGGTGCCCAGCGGTGCTCCCGCTGGTTATCCCGGTAGGTGGGCAGCTCCTTGAGCAGGCTGAGCCACAGCGCCAGCATACACTCGCTGATGGCCAGCCCGTAAGCGCCGGTGGCGTTGGTCACGATGCAGCCCTCCGGCAGCACCCCCGGCTCCAGATAGTTATTGGGGCCGGCTGTGTTGGACTGGAACCACTCCAGATGATCGTTCTGCCGGATCAGCGGCACCGGCAGGTTGCCCAGCACCGCATCAGCCCACAGGGCATCCTCCACCGTGGCAGTATCCGGGGTGGTAAAGCGATATGCAAAGCCCTGCACCGCCTCAATGCGGGCCTTCTGCTCTGTGCTGATAGGCAGGCAGACAAGGATATGTTTGGACATAATGGGGCTCCTTCCCTCTTTTTTGTCTATCATACCGCAAACTGTGCGGCGGCACAAGAGGGTGGTTCTGTGCTTTCAGACGCATCCAGTAAAAGAACAATGCCGGGCAGCCCGAAAGCAGCCCGGCACCGCATTAATTTTCAGTCCAGTGCACGGATGGCGTCCATCGTGCATTGATACTGCTCTGCCACCTTTGCAAACTGCTCCTGCGTGCCCTCCAGCTGCCCGGCGCGCAGGGTCTCAGTCAGGGTATAGGTAGGCGCGTACAGGTTAGAAAAGCCCAGATTCTGGCAGACGCCCTTGAGGGTATGCGCCCCGCGGAACGCCTCTTTCACGTCTCCCCTGCGCAGCGCTTCCTCCAGGATCTGAAAGCTGTCGTCCTGCAAGAACATCCGCACAAATTTGCAGATCATGGCTTCGTTATACAGCCGCCCCAGCACCTCCTGATAGTCTGCGCCCATCTTTTTATAGCATTCCTGTATCGTCATCGCTTACGCCGTGCCTTTCTTTTTTGCTATCGTTTGCTTTCCCACCGCCGCGTCTTACTACGCTTCACGGCGATATAGTGTTATGATAGCACCTTTCCGGCCATCTTGCAACTAGAGCGCAACAAGTTTTGCACTCTATCTATTTTTTGCGTTCTCTTTTTGGCAGTTGCGCCAAAGCCACGCCCAGTTGCCATAAAAAGTGCCTGCTGCCGTGCCCTTTTTCGCTGTTGCCAGCTGCCGATTCTGCCGACTGAAAAAAAGCAGACCGTGCAGCGCCGTCAGCTGCGGATTCTGTATTGACGAACCGCGCAAAAAACGATATACTATATTCTGGCGGTGCCGCCAGACGCCGGGGTGTTGCGCAGTTGGTAGCGCGCCTGCTTTGGGAGCAGGAGGCCGCGAGTTCGAGTCTCGCCACTCCGATACTGCAAACGCACGTTGATTCGATAAGAATTGGCGTGCGTTTTTGTTTTGTTGTGCAAATTGACGGCAGGTTTTGAAAAGTGTGCAAAATATGTGCAACCAGAATTGCAGAAAGTAGTTCCTTGCTTCTTTTAAAATACACTTTACAAAATCCCCTGATAAATCAAATAAAATGATGTTTTGCACATAATCGAACCTATGGTATAATAAAGGTGAGCCATTCGACCCCAGATGCCAAACACATCTCGTTGCAATGACTTATTATAAATCCTCTCCGCTCTCTGCATCGTTGTTCATGAGATCGTTTTTATGCCGCATTCAGCAGAAAGTTCTATCCATGAATTCAGCGCAAAGAGCCTGATCAAGAGATATCTGCTGGGAAAGGATTTATAATGACTGAAAAAGCCAAGAAAAAAGACGTTGTGGCGTTAGACCACACAATGCCAGAAACCAATCTGGAGCAAGTTCTAACAAAAGAAGAACGGAGGATGATCCAAAACCGATATATTTCTGACTATGTTGGGGACTCTTATAAGGGCTGGGAGAACGGTCGCGTTGTGTTTGATGCCGGAACGGGCACAGGAAAGACCAGCTTTGTCATCAACCAGCTTTTGCCGTGGGCTTTGGAACGGAGCAAGATAGAGGGGCGGTTAATAAAAATTCTGCTTCTCTGCAATCGTACTTCGCTCAAATCCCAGAGTATTCAAAAGATCATTTCAAGTGGAGTCGGAATCGACCTCACACAATGCGATAATCTAGATGATATAGATAAAATAGAGCTAAATTGTTCAAACTCCCACTTTATCCGTGTCTGGACCTATCAAAAGATCGAATACTGGCAACAGCGAAAGCCGGAATGGGTTGAGAAGTGGCTGGATACCTATACCTATATCGTCTGTGATGAGGCGCACTACTTTTTCGCAGATGCCGACTTCAATCCCACAACGGAGCTTTCCTTACAATGCATCGAGCGACTTGTGCCTAAAAAAGTTGTAATCTATATGAGCGCAACTGCAAACCTGCTCTTTGACCGATGGAAAGAGGACGGCTCCCTTCTGCCCGACCGCTACTACTATATTCCCAAAAACTATGACCACATTGCAAAGGTCTACTTCTTCTATCGTGATGCGGAACGGCAGGATATCCTCGACCATCTCCCGCCGGGTGAAAAGGCTGTGGTATTCGTCACCAAGCGCGACACCTTGGTGGAGATGAAAAAGAAGTACGGTGATTCAGCCAGTTACTACTGCTCCAAAAACCACAAAGACGGTCCAATGGATAAACTGGAAGACTGCATCAATCCAGACGGAACACTTCGGAAGCAAATTCTGTTCGCAACCACCGCTCTTTACAACGGTGTCGATATCAAGGACTATGCCCTAAAGCACCTTATTATTGAGCAGTGGGACCCGCTGGAAGTGATTCAGGAAATTGGTCGAAAACGTCCACTTGATGCAGCCGACACCTGTAAACTGTACCTTCATGGAAAAGGCAAAAAAGAGCTTCTGTCCAGCTTCTTAACGGTCAGTGAGAAATGGGAACCTGCCGTCTTTCATCGAGATGGTGGAAAAACATGGGAACACTATTGTTCTCTTTATGACATTGATGACCGTCTTGGTAAAAACTCTGTGGTCAAATTCAGCCACAAGGAACAGGCGTATCACCTCAATAAAATGAAGTGGACACTGTACAACTTTCAGAGAGACGTTCTGTGGTCTATGTACTCCCGCTTGCAAGGATATCAAGAAGTCATGCTTGAATTTATCGATAAGAACCTGTGTCACCGGAGCGAACCGTACATCATGGACGATTTGGCAGCTTATATTGCAGAACACATGGGTCAACCTATGACTAAAAAAGAGATTCGCCAAAATGTTACCATGCGGGCTCAACTGGAAGCAAAACCCGGCCGTGCAAAGGCTGAGGGTGCTACTATGGCTGCTGTTGAAGAAGAGCTTAAAATGCACAACATCCAAATCGTCGAGTATGGTGGACGAAAGCATCAGAAAGGCCAGCACCAATACTATACCTTCGCGGAAATGTAACCGGCAAAATAGTGTGGTCCTATTATAGAATAGCACGCAAATCCGCCTGATAGTGATATTTTCGCCCCCAACACAATAACAACGCCCTGCTACTCACATCCGAGCGGCAGGGCGTTTGCAATATCAAGATGGCTGAAGACAGCGACGATGAATCACCAGATTTTTTCAACTTTATAATGATGCCGTTTTAAAATAGTTGAAACTTTGTCACCATTTTCAGATTTGCCTATAAAATATTTTTTACAGCGTGGACAATACCAGCCGTATTCAATGGAATCCTCAATATGAAAGGCATAGCATTGTAGAGCATACGTTGGATGATCAATGCAATACCGGGTGAGTTTTTTCTGTTTTTGAATCTTCAAGGGAAGTTGTACAGGGGAAAGCTCGTCTTTTATTGACGTTCGAGGATGACTAAATTGAAATTTTTGATCTGAGCCATCGAAATAATCGTCTTCACCATAGGTTACATTGGTAGCTCCAATTTGAAATTTAGTTCGATAGTGGAGTCCCACATAGTGTTGTTCGCGTCCCATTTGACCTCCGCGATATGATACACCGCCAAAACTTTGCCTCACGATTTTCTCACTTTTTCTTTTTGACAATGGGAATGCCATGCTTTTTTGCATTTTCGACAAAGGCATTGTGCCGATCGGCTTCCTGTTTTAATTTGTCATGCTCGACTCTCGCTGCACGTGCTCGTGATTCTTGATATTCGTGATATCGCTGCGCGGACATCCAATTCGGGTAGACCAAAACATGCTTGCTAGCTGCGCGGCTTTCTGGTGGAGGGTATTTCTTGTTGGCCATGATATAAGAAACCTCTCACCGCAGCTTTCTCATATATGCTTGAGACGTCCTTTTCTGGCTCTCGTAGAAGGTAACGCCGGTAACATCATCCACGACCAGATCATCATAAGGGATGCCCTTTTTGTTCAGGTGGTCAATGAACCAGCGCTTTTTCAAATAACACCACGGGGTTCTGCTGAGGTTGCCGTAACTCGATGCAGGCCGCTCACATGCGTTATAGGTTTTGCCGCAGATGCTCCACCATTCTTTACGCACCCGCTCCCGCATTTGCAGGACCTCAGAGGTGCCATGAAGGCCATGCTCCTCGCCATACTGATAATCTGCCTTTTTGATTTTTGCGTTCTGTCTCGCGCTGACTGCACCAGCTGCACCAAGACCGAACATACTTAAAATTAACGAAAAAGCGCCTGCCATAATATTTTCCTCCTGATGAGACTATTTTGAAAGATTATGCCGTTTCTCAACAATTTTACTGATTTTCTGCTCTGAAGTTACCACGCTTTTATCAAAATGTCAAGTAGTGGAGCCTAAATGATAAAGACTCACCCAAAAAGGCGGCTATACTTGACATAAAAAGGGGGGACGGTAACATGACAGCAGACCGTATCAAAGCCTTGCGAGAAGCCCGTGGATGGACACAGGCCGAACTTGCGCGCAAAATGAATATGACACGAAACGGTATCAATTCATGGGAACAAGGGCTTTCTATGCCATCCCCGCCCAGTCTGGTTGACCTCGCACGACTGTTTTCCGTATCGACAGACTACCTGCTTGGCGTAGAAAATTACAGCGCTGTCAATGTGACCGGCTTGAACGAAGCAGATGTTGCTCTTTTGGCTCAATTGGCCGATAGATTAAGGGAAAGCCACTGAATATTCATAAATCCACCTCTTGCGCTGGAATACGCTTAATTCATGAAAGCGGCGCCAATCGCACAGATAACATACAAAATGATACCTCCCCACATCAACAGCATAATCCATCCACAGCCAAGCGGTCGTCCATGTTCCCGGTCGCTCTGAATAGAGCTGTACATGGCATAGTCAAGAAAAGGGTCGTGTTTGTGACTCATAGTGAAATCCTCCTGTACTATCGTGTGTTTCTTTGGACTGACTGAAGAATATCACACTTGATGTCCAACTAATCGGATTTACAAGTGCACTTTTAAGAATTTTCTGGGTTTTGTGCTGATAAATGCTCTCGAATCATCCGTTCCAGTGTGGGGCGCGTGATGTGCAGTGCTTCAGCCAGTTGTCCTTTGTTCAGTTCCCGGCGGGTATAGCGGGCATACAGAGCAGGAAAATTATCGGGCATAGCAACCTTCTTTCTCCCCTTGTACACACTGTTCCGTTTGGCAATGGCGATCCCTTCCCGCTGGCGGTCGAGCAGGTTTTGGCGTTCAAATTCGTTGATGGCGGCGATCATCGTCAGCATCAGCTTTCCGGTAGGGGTTCCGGTGTCCAGCTTCTCCTTGTTACTGACCAGATGTACGCCCTTTGCCTGTAACCGCTCCACGATCTCCAACAGGTCTTTGGTGCTGCGGGCAAGACGGCTGAAATCGTGGATATAGACGGTATCGCCATCCCGCACATAGTCGAGCAGGGATTGGAGCTGGGGCCTGTCCATACTCTTGCCGCTGATTTTTTCGGTGAACCACTTCTCGATGCTATGCTTCTTGAGCGCTTCGATCTGGCGGGCTTCGTTCTGTTCTGCGGTGCTGACGCGGACGTATGCAACTTTCATGGTAGTACCTCACTGGTTGATATGAAAAATAGGGTCAGAGATGCCAGAAATGATTGAAAACAATGCCAAAACCGACCCTAAATTATAATTTTTTGATGGTTGTTCGGACTGCAAAATAGGGTACACGCTACTTTTCAAGCACGACTGCCCTTGACCAGATAATCCAGCGATACCTGAAAGTAGTCAGCCAACAGCAGAACTGATTGAATGTCCGGTGTTCTTCTACCGGTTTCCCATAAGCTGACGGCGCGCCGGGACAGTTTGAGGTCATCCGCCAAACGCTGCTGTGAAATGCCCGCTTGTGTGCGAAGGGTAAAAATTCTATCGTTGATGGTGTCCATGTGAAACCTCCTGTTTTTACGAGTGCACTTTTAAACCGGCACTACTCTCACTCGTGCCCTCGCTCTCTGTCCTGCTATGATTAGTCGGCCTTTACGAACAACTCCATGCAGTCCGCACAGATGACCCGCACTTCCTTGGTGCTCCGAATGATGGTTCCGCACTTGGGACATACCCACCGCCGGGTGTTGCTCTTTGCCTTGGGAGGTTTCGGCGCGCCGGTCTGACTGCTGCCGGGTGCCTTGCTGCCTGCTCCGGTGCCCACCATATCCGACCATGCCAGCCGTTCGCCCATCTGGATATCCTGCCAGCCTTGGAAGATGATAAAGTCCAACAGCTCCTCGGACGGGCTCGTGATGGTCCAGCCATACTTTTCGTGGTGGCCGACGGTCAAGCCGTGTGTCTCGGCCTGCTCTTTAAAGCGCCGGTTGTGGTAGACCCCGTTGTTGCTGGTGTCCTTGATGCCAGTCTCCATACAGTGCTCGTGTACCATCTCATGCAACAGGGTGGAGGCGGTTTCTTCAATAGGACGGTCAAGGGTAGCCGACGAAATATTGATCTCGTACTTGTTCTCACCGCCTGCCTGCCAGACCTTGGAACAGGTGATGTGACCATAGGCGGACGGGGTCTTTTTCAGGCTGATGATGGGCTCGGGCAGCTTGCCTGCAAAGTAGTGCTTGTTGAGCTCGCGGAACATCTTTTCCAGCTGACCAGCAGCGCGGGAGGTTTTGACAGTCTGTTTCATGGTGAATGTCTCTCCTATATGTTTCTTGAAAAAAGCCGGGGTAGCTGGTATAATGAATCTATCCCGGCGGACGTTTTTTTCTGGTGGTGGTGCATCAGGTGATTGTCAGACGGGTTCCGGTCACGGTCTTGCTGTATTCGCTATACAGGTCGGGGGCAACCGCCTTGATAGCCTTACTGTCAAGCCGTGTGCTGGAAAAATCAGACAGGCGGACTTTGTGGCAGCCTACTTCCAGATAGTTGGTAGACCGTTCTGCAAGTTCAGTCTTGATTCGGGCCTTGAGCGCCTCCTGTTCGATCTGTGCGGCTTCAATCAACTGTGCAGCCTCCTTGTACTGCTCGACCAGAATCAATAATGCCTCGATACTCATGTGTATTACCTCCGTGTGTTGTTGATAGGGTGCATAGGGAAGTGGTGTTCCCGACGGCATAATGATAGCATATAATAGCAAGCATGTAAATCCGCATAATGCACAATCATATATGCAAGCATGGTATAGCAAGCATACATTGTGCACAAATTGCGTTTTCTGCTTATAATAGGTATATAGGGAGAAAAAATGGCAACAGATGCACAGCGCAAAGCAAACGCAAAATACCTTGCAGGTAAAAAAACCCTGACGATCCGGCTTGACCATGACGAAGCAGAGGAAATTGCAGATGCCGCAGAAAAAGTCGGTCAGAGTGTGCAGGCATATTTTTTGCAGGCTGTTCGGGATAGACTGGACGGAACCTCTGTACCCGGCGGGGTGGTTGAAAATACTGAAAGTGCACCTTTAACAGAGGAAAGCCCCAGTTGTTCCATCTCCCCAGCACTGAAGCGTGCAATCAGGAAAAGCATTCAGGACGCTGTACAGAACTTCCCGGAAGAGGAATACGATAAGCTGCGGTATGAACTGGATAGGCTGATTTATGAGACCTTCTCTGATGAAGCCAGAAAGCCCAAGAAAGCCACTATTGCACAGGAAGAAGCAGACGAAACACAGCAGCCCCACTAAGCCGTTTACCTGTAAATCTCTCATCTAAAAAAATAAGCCTCTGCCTTTTTACGGGCAGGGGCTTTTGTGTTTCTTCTGATCCATGCCAACCCATATCGAGATATTGTTCATGGAAATATCGCCGGGAGGCCGGGCTTTTACTATACTCTTCAAAAAAGATTAAGCTGAATTATCAAAGACATAGCTGTGAGCACTCCCTCCTGCGAAGCAGTTACTCGTCGTCGTATGCATCGCAATTAACCGGGTCTTCTTCTGGTGGACTGTTTGGATCGTAGCCGCTGTCTATAAGACGGAAATTTTCCAACTGATTAAAGTCGAGATCATATCTGTCTTCCAAGTATTCAAGGAGTTCAATCAGGGCGTCTCCGATATTGAGATTATTTGCGCCAAATTTATAAAAAGCCCAAGTTATTGATTCTGGAGTTGCGTCATAGAGCTTGCCTTTGTATTTGTAAATCACATCATCTTTCGGATCTCTCATACGGCAAGGATAGCGGATCATATCTCCGTTCTCGTCGGTTTCGTGATTTTTGGTGGCTTTGTTATAGACGTTTTTGCCAACAATATATTCCAGCTCTTTGATGAGATCCACAGTGAGTTTGTTTAATTCCATGACATATCCTCTGTGCTACGTTAAGTTACAGCGTTAGAAATTGCTACCGCAGTTTTTGCAATGCCACTGTTTGCCGATTTTCCCGCTGGCAGCGCCCACGAGAGACACAGACACGGCGCGGCTCATAGTACTGATCTTTTCGGTGTTGTTCGAATGACAATATGGGCACTCTACATGGGGGTGTTGATCTTCATCCATTTTAGCGATTGCTGCGTGGAAAGCGATGGATTCTTGGAGTTCTTTTTTGTGTTGAGCCTCTTCACGAGCATGACAGCCAGGGTCGACTTGCTCACGGAGATATTCACGATAATAAAAAACAAAGGAATAGTTGTTTAGTCTATATTCATTATCACCATCATAACGTTTTTTATATTCTTCTATCAAATTTGGATTTTTCTTAATGATTTGATCTACCATATAAGCGTAAACAACCGATCGATAAAAATCATTACTATTTTTTACAGACGGGTCATTTTCTAAATATTTATATTCCGGATTTGTTTTTAAAAGTCTTTTTCCTTCTGATGCGATTTGGTATCTTTCGTAAAAATTAAAATCACCAGAAACTGCACTTTTTATTTTCTCAAATGGAACATCGTATTTCATTTCTCCAAATTTCATAATCTTACACCTCTGACGTTTTGTATCAATTGACCACCGATACAAGTATAAAGGTTGACAGTCAATAAGTCAATGAACGCTTCGCGTAGGAGGACAACAAGTCCAGTTTTCAACATCATTCAACAAAACTTTCCACCGGACAAATTATCACTCTATCTTCGTGAAAAGTGCTCAAAAATGCTAGGAAATTTTGTTTAATCAGCCGGACAATTCTGCTATTCTAACAGGCAAAAAAGCGTGTTCCTTCTATATAAAAAGCACGGAAATCTGCCGGATAAACAGGGCGTATTTCATGCCACAGTTTTTTATGTGCCGAACACCAGTGCCTCCACCGCTGCCGCTGTATCGTGGCGTGTTTCCTTGGTAATACCAGTGTAGTAGGTTGCCGTTGTCTTGAAATCCGCATGACCCAGCATATCCTGCACTGTTTTCAGGTTCGCACCGCTCTGCAAGGCCAAGGTAGCCGCTGTGTGCCGCAAATCGTGTGGCGATACTTTGGGCAGGTCGTGCTTCATTGCAAAATCATGCACCCATGCTGTTACTGTTGTGGGGTAGAGCGGCCAATAAGGGTCTTCTGCATTGGAAAACACATAGGCGGTCGGCAACAACATGCCCCGCCGGGCGGTCTGTTCCGCTCTCCACCCCTCCAACACCCCCATCAAATAGGAAGATAGCGCAATCGTCCGTGCACCATCCTCTGTTTTGGGTGTTCCAATATAGATACCCGTCTCGCTCTTGGTGTCTCGAATCACATTCCGAACGATCTGTAACGTCTTCTGCTCCAAATCGATATCACCCCACTGTAAACCTACCACTTCTCCCCGGCGGAGTCCTGTAAAGACCATAAGATTTACCATGGTACGATAGAAAATCGGCTCTTCATCCAGACATTGGAGATACTGCTGCACCTGTTCCTTATTCATGAAGTCTTTTCCTTCCCGAAGTTTTGGGTGTGGTTTGTGCGGAAGCTGTGACGATGGTATCTTATCCAACGGATTTACCGCAAGATAGTCCATCTGATAGGCATATCGCAAAATATTACGCAAAGCCTTGAAGCGCTGAAACTTGGTCGAATCAGAAAGTGGTTTTGTGCCATTCTCGCTCTTTTCCTTCCGCAGCTTGTTGATGTACCGCTTGATATCCTCTGACCGAATCGCCGTCATACGCATTGAGCCAAAGTATGCGATCAGGTGAGCAGCATTGTACTCATACTCTGAAATCGTTGAGGGCTTGTGTTGTCCATCGTGTACATGGTCAGGCAGCCAATGCTCTTTAACAAACGCCTCAAACGTCACATTGCGTGTTGCCATATCCTCTGCCCGACTTTGCTGCCGCTGCTCCCGGTTTGCACGATAAACACGATAATCACGGTACTCATCCATTGGAAGCTGCCCAGACGTGCCTAGCATCAGATAGTTGTCATATTCTTTTCGCTCCTCATTTGCCCAGTGATCCAAGGCAGTACGGGCTTCTGATCGGGCTTGTGACAGTTTTAGCACCGGATTATAGCGCACGCTCTTTGTTAGCCAGATATAATTGCCCTTTGTCCCTACTACGATCCGCATCTGCAAACCGATGGCTTTTCCGTTCTTGTTCCTTCGCTCGATCAGTCCATCATAGCTTTCTTTCGTCATCGTTTTGTGTCCTCCTTCACCGCCATATTGTCTTGCATGCAGTCTATCAAAGGAGACGATTTTGAGCTATAGATGATCCGCCAAATCTGTTTTTTCAGTGCAAATAGTATGCAAATATTGTTTTTCAAAACGGGAAATCGCACAAATCAAAGCAAGGTCAAACAACGCAGCAACGACGATTCGCGCACAAGGACCCCATGAAATGGGTGCTTTGGGAGCAGGAGGCCGCGAGTTCGAGTCTCGCCACTCCGATACTGCAAACGCACGTTGATTCGATAAGAGTCAACGTGCGTTTTTATTTTGCCGGTAAACTTGACGGGAAAAATCCGAATGTGTGCAAAAAACTGCGCACACTGCAAGGCCACTTTTAAAAAACAGAGCAGCCTTTTTTCTATTTCCTCCCCTTTTGCGGGATTGATAAAAGCCCACAAGTGCGGTATACTGAATAGTACTTTATTTAAGAGAAGTAAGGAGGTGCGGCCCATGTCGATCGGTGTGCCCCGCCCACTGGCGATAGAAAAACCGCAGGCCGTAGATCTTGTACAGGCAGCGCGGTATTTCGGTGCGCATGGCGAGCCGGACGCTGCCACGCTGGCACTGCTGCAAAAGTGCGCGGTGCCGCTGCTGGCGGCGGCGATGCCCCGGGCGGTGTGGCTGCTGGCAGATGTCCCTGCCCTGACCGAGGCCGGGCTTCTGCCCGGTGAAGACGTGCACAAGCACCTGACCGGCTGCGGGCAGGCCATTCTGCTGGCAGTGACGCTGGGCCCCGGGGTGGATGCCCAGATCCGCCGGGCGGGCGTGGGCGATATTGCCGCCGGGGTAGCCTCCGATGCCTTGGGCAGCGCACTGGCCGAGCAGGCCGCCGATGCCGCCGAGGCGCAGCTGCGCCAGTGGGCGGCGACAGAGGGAAAGTATCTGACCGGGCGCTTTTCGCCCGGCTACGGCGATTGGGACATCGCGGTGCAGCCGCTGGTGGCAGCGGCGCTGGACACCGTGCGCAAGGCCGGGCTGTGCGTCACCGACACCAACCTGATGACCCCGCGCAAGAGCGTGACCGCCCTGCTGGGGGTCAGCGACCACCCGGTAAAGGGACAACTGGCCGGGTGCGGCCATTGTGTGCTGCGCACCCGCTGCGAATACAGAAAGAGGGGAAAGACCTGTGCAAGTGAATGAACTTTTCAGACAGAGCAATACCATCCTGCTGGACGGCGGCATGGGCACCATGCTGCAAGCTGCCGGGCTCAAGCTGGGCGCACGCCCGGAAGAGCTGAACATCACCGACCCGGTGCTCATCGAGGGCATCCATGGGCAGTACGCTGCGGCGGGCAGCCGCATCGTCAACGCCAACA
>OLWA01003052.1_pt1 | contig 13539 bp, 9 predicted proteins | sample 1673251 | NCBI WGS metagenome assembly OLWA01 (sample SAMEA3178937, study PRJEB25190) | human gut metagenome | biome: human gut; feature: human-associated habitat; material: faeces | place: Austria | collected 2013
GACGTGGAATGACTGTAAAGCACAGACCGATGGATATTCCGGGGCGATTTACAAAAGTTTCCAGTCTATGGAAGAGGCAGAAAATTTTGTCCGGGGAGCGGCAGCAGCCGCTGGTGGAAATGGGGCAGAAAATGGCGAAGAAACGGTACAGCCTGACGAAGATACGGCGGTTGCTTATGTAGACGGAAGCTATAATGTCGCAACCGGCGAGTATAGTTGTGGTGTCGTATTTTTGTATGAGGGAAAAGAAGAAACGATGGCACAAAAAGGAGAAGACGAAGAACTGGCGCAGATGCGGAATGTGGCTGGCGAGATTCTGGGATCGCAGCTTGCGATGGAACTTGCTGTCAAACGGGGGATTCGGAAGATAAAAATTTATCATGATTATCAGGGAATCGCTTCGTGGTGCCTGGGGGAATGGAAGACAAACAAAGAGGGAACGAAAGCTTATAAAAAATATTATGATTCGGTGCAGGACAAATTGCAGGTGACCTTTGTCAAGGTAAAAGGCCACTCCGGCGACCATTACAATGATATGGCGGACGAGTTGGCGAAGAGCGTAATATTTTAACACTTAATTCACACTTTTTTGACGTTCTATTCAATTTTTTAAGATATGATAGAAAATAGATAGGAAGTGATAGCTTTGAAAAATGTATTGAGTCGTTTAACAACGAAAAAAGAAGGGGACATCGAAGTGGTCAATGTCATTCCGGAGGATGGAAATGAAATATATCTGCCACAGACCGGTGACCTTTTAGATATGGAAAAACAGTACCGCCAGATTATGTTTTTTTATGAGGCGGGCATACAGCAGGTAACCGCAAAACTGGAAATATTGAATAAAGAATTTCAGTATTGCAATGACCGGAATCCAATCGAAAATATTAAAAGCCGTGTAAAATCGGCGGATAGTATTATCGAGAAAATGAAGAAAAAGGGACTGCCCCTTACGATCAGCTGTATGATGGGAAATATTCACGATATCGCCGGAGTGCGCGTGATCTGCCCATTTATAACAGATGTATACCATGTAGCGGCGATGCTGATGAATCAGACGGATGTCGAAGTTATCCGCGTGAAAGATTACATAGAACATCCGAAAGACAATGGATATCGAAGTCTGCATGTGATCGTTATGGTGGACGTTTTCTTCTCGGATGAAAAGAAAAAAGTGCCGATTGAAATACAATTTCGTACGATCGCGATGAATTTTTGGGCAAGTACGGAGCATCAGCTTCGTTATAAGAAAGAAGAAAAATTTACGCCGGAGATGCATAAGCAGTTAAAGCGGTGTGCCGATCTGATGGCACGTGCGGACCGCAAGATGCAGCGGCTGGCAGAACAATGTCAAACAGAGGAAGGCCGGTAATAGTCTTCCTCTGTTTTGCATTATATATTCTATTATTTTGCATTCTTTTTTGCTTCTTTACAAAACTGCATTTGTGAGCAGATGGCTGCATGACCGCGGCGGTCTGCTTTTTTATAGCATCCTCCATATACTTTGACAAGACCGTCCTTTTCGGAATCAATAAGTCCATCCGGCTGCAGAAGATGTGCTTTTGTATTGTCGGCAAGCTGGGTGTGCAGGATGTGAACGATTTCCTTTTTCAGATCCGGATCTTCGACAGGGAAGAGGATCTCGACACGTTTATCTAAGTTTCGTGGCATCCAGTCAGCACTTCCCATGTAAATCTCCGGACTGCCGTCATTTTCAAAATAGAAAATACGAGAATGTTCCAAAAACGTACCGACGATGGAACGCACCTGAATGGTTTCGCTCATGCCGGGAACACCCTGTTTCAGGCAGCAGATACCACGGACGATCAATTCGATCTGAACACCGGCAGCAGAGGCCTCGTAAAGAGCATTGATGATGCCGGCATCACACAGAGAGTTCATCTTTGCGACGATACGAGCCGGTTTCCCCATCGCTGCGTAGTCGCGTTCACGGTTGATCAGTTCGACAAAACGTGTGCGGAGCCAGGTCGGGGCCAATGCCAGTTTATTCCAGGACAGAGGCTCGGAATAACCGGAGAGCATGTTAAATACGGCGGTTGCATCTTCGCCATAGGCACGTTTGCACGTAAACATACCCATATCGGTATAAAGTTTTGCCGTAGAATCGTTATAGTTACCGGTTCCGAGGTGGACATACCGGCGGATTCCTTCTTCTTCGCGGCGTACGACAAGTGTGATCTTGCTGTGTGTCTTTAATCCGACGAGACCATAAATAACATGACAGCCGGCTTTTTCCAGTTTTCTCGCCCAGACGATATTGTTTTCCTCATCAAACCGAGCTTTCAATTCGACCAGAACCGTAACCTGCTTTCCGTTTTCAGCCGCCTGCGCTAACGAAGCAATGATCGGCGAATTGCTGCTGACACGGTACAATGTCTGCTTGATCGCAAGAACATCCGGGTCTTTGGCGGCAAGACGTACAAAATTAACGACCGGATCAAAGGTCTCATAAGGATGGTGGAGCAGGATATCTTTCTGGCGGATCTGTTCAAAGAGATCGCCATCCATATCAAGCCCCTTCGGCGGCTGTGGGGTGTAAGGTTCTTCTTTCAGGTGATCAAAGCCGTCCATACCATACACTTTCATTAAAAAGGTAAGATCGAGCGGACCGCGGATGGTAAAAATATCCTCCTGTTGGATCTGCAGTTCTTTTTTTAATATTTTTAACAAGCGTTTATCAATTCCCTGTTCGACTTCCAGACGGATTGCCTCGCCCCATTGGCGTTTCTTTAACTGGCGTTCGATTTCAATCAAAAGGTCGGCAGCTTCGTCCTCGTCAATCGTAAGATCGGCATTTCGCATGACACGGTATGGGGTCGCATCCAATACTTTGTAATTTAAAAACAGTTTCTGTATATTTTTTTCAATGATCTGTTCCAGCAGAATAATGCAGGTCTCGCCCTCTTTTTCAGAAGGAATAGTTACAATTCTTGGAAGAACGGAAGGCACCTGAACCGTGGCAAAATCAATGGTATCTTTCCTCTTTTTGTCCATTAAAAGTGCCGCGATATTGAGTGACTTATTGCGGATCAATGGGAATGGACGGGAAGAGTCTACAGCCATCGGTGTCAATACCGGATACACCTCGCGCATAAAATAGCGGTCTACATATTCTGCCTGCTCAGCATTCAATGCCTCATACTGCGTTACGATCGTCAGTCCGTTGTGTTTTAGAGCCGGCAGAAAAGAACGGTTGTAGGTATTGTACTGTTTTTCTACCAATTCATGTGTTCCCGTGGAAATGATCGCAAGCTGTTCTTTGGGAGTCAGTCCTGCGATATCTTTTTTGGTGTATTTTGCATGCACCATATCTTTCAGAGAAGCCACGCGGATCATGAAAAATTCATCCAGGTTGGATGCGGTAATACTTAAAAATTTCAAGCGTTCCATAAGCGGAATATTTTTATCACGTGCTTCCGAAAGAACTCGGTAATTAAATCCGAGCCAGCTTAATTCCCGATTGTAAAAATTTGTCATTTCAGCGTCCCCTCTTTCTTTTTTAATACCGGACGGATGCCGAATACTTCTTCAAATACATCCGCTTTGTGGTGGAATAGTCCTTTTTCTAATGTGATATCCTGCAATGTGTAAGCTGTGATCTGCAGGGAATTTTCTTTGAGACTCATACGTACTTTCTGAATCCTCTGATGATTACTCTTGTCAAGAACATTTGCCAGTTTCAGGATCGCACACAGTTTGACGATGGTGATATACTGGTCTTTGGTGATCTCTTCCTCGTCAATGTCCTGATAATCCGGGAAATATTCATTATTGTACCGTACGATATTTGCTACCATAACACGTTCAATGTGCGAAATTCCGATGATTTCCGTACTCATAATGATCTTATAGGAATTTTCGCGTGTCTGCGCCATATTAACAAACGCACCGCAGCTGTGTAAGATTACGGCAATCTGCAGAAGCAGACGTTCACGTTTGCCAAGTCCGTGAAGTTTTCGGATATTGTCAAATATTTCGGTGGCAAGATAGACGACATTTTCAATATGTGCCATGTCGCATTGGTAACGAATGGCGATATTTTTTGCCGATTCGATAATATCTTTTGAAAAATCGTGCGCCGGCCGTATTTTTTCCCGTCGTTCCGCGTAATCTGCCACCATGCTGTCACACAGATCGATCGCGGAGAGATACAGGTCATTACATTTGGTAAGAGCACCGATCTTGCGGAATAAAAGCAGTGTCGGCAGGATCTGATCCATATGTGCGAGGCCGAGATGGCTCGCATTTTTGATCTTTTCAAAATCTTTTCGTGAGATCAATCCCTGAAATTCCGGATCTTTCTCGGACAGCCGTGCTTTGATCTCCGGCAGATTACTTCCGACAGCGATAATATGACGAACTTTTTTCTGACTAAGATATAAATTGTAAAAAGTTGTTAAATCCTTATCGAGATAATCCAAGATCAGTTCATTGTAATGAAATACTTCGGATTCCATCGTGTGAAGCAGTTCATTGATCCTGGTCGAACCGAGTTTCAGATTCTGTGTAAATTCCAATACGCCATGGCGGAAAAACGAAAACTGTACGCTTCCGGCACTCATATCTACGATCAGGGCACCTTCGTCAATCAGATCGTCAAAATAGGATTCCTTCATGGAAATGGCTTTATAATATAAAAAGCGCTGTTCGCTGTTACTCAGAATTTTTACTTTGATGTCCGTCTGCAATTTGATCTGATCCAGTACGATCAGGCGGTTGGAAGCCTCACGGAGCGCATCCCCGCTATATGCCTGATAGGAAGTTACTTTGTATTCTTCCATAATTTTTTTGAAATCTTTTAATACCCGGCAGATTTCGGACAATGTCTTATAGGTAATCTGGTGTTTGGCAAATATTTCCGATCCGATCGACAATTTGTGGCGGATATGGGTAAGCTCAATGATACCCTTTCCTTTTGATACCTCATATATTTTCATGGAAAGACCATCGGAACCTACATCAATTGCCGCATATGTAGTTATTACCATGGAAGTGCCTCCCTTCATTAGGATCTAAATATATGGAAATCAAGGACTTTTACGTGCAAGCACGACGATTCATTGATTTCCATACATTAGATCCTGAGTAGTTACTTTTATTATAATAGTTTTTTGTAAAAATGACTAGTATTTTATGTAAAAATCAGCTAAAATATATGTGTAATTTACGACAAATTTTGAAGACAGAATATTTGGAAAGAGAGGAATAAAAATGAAGACGAGTGATTTTTTCTTTGATCTGCCAAAAGAACTGATCGCACAGGACCCTTTAGAGGACCGAAGTGCGTCACGGCTGATGGTGCTTCATCGAAAAACAGGAACGATTGAACATAAACATTTTACGGATATCATAGATTATCTGAACCCGGGAGACTGTCTGGTGCGCAATAATACAAAGGTAATTCCGGCGAGACTGTATGGGACGCGGGAAGATACCGGAGCGGTGATCGAGCTGCTCTTATTAAAAAGAAGAAAAGATGACATCTGGGAGACGTTGGTAAAACCCGGAAAGAAAGCGCGTACCGGTGCGCATATCTCATTTGGAGAAGGGCTTCTTAAAGGAGAGATTATCGATGTGCTGGAGGACGGCAACCGCCTGATTCAATTTTCCTACGAGGGGATTTTTGAAGAGATTTTAGACCAGCTTGGTCAGATGCCGCTTCCCCCATATATTACCCATAAATTGCAGGATAAAAACCGCTATCAGACAGTGTATGCCAAATACGACGGATCCGCGGCAGCTCCGACAGCCGGCCTTCATTTTACCAATGAATTGTTTGAAAAATTGGAGAAAAAAGGGGTGATCGTCGCCAATGTTACGCTTCATGTGGGTCTTGGCACATTCCGGCCGGTAAAAGTGGACGATGTGACACAGCATCACATGCATTCGGAGCATTATTTTATCGAACCGGAAGAGGCTGAGAAGATACGAAAAGCCAAAGAAAATGGCGGCCGTATTATCTGTGTTGGGACGACAAGCTGCCGTACACTGGAATCGGCGGCCGATGAAAATGGAAATATCAAAGCCTGTGAAGGGGATACAGAGATCTTTATTTATCCGGGATATTCCTTTAAAATTATGGATGAGTTGATCACGAATTTTCATCTGCCGGAGTCTACTCTTTTGATGCTGGTTTCTGCACTTGCCGGAAAAGATTTTATTATGAAGGCGTATGAAGAGGCGGTAAAGGAAAGGTATCGATTCTTTTCGTTTGGAGATGCTATGTTTATCACAGATTAATGATTCGGGAATTCATGTGCTGTTACGGAACCGTTTGGTGTCTGCATGCAGGGAATTTTAAATTTGAAACAAGGAGGGACTTTATGAGAAAAAAGAAAATGTTGTTCATATATAATCCGTGTGCCGGAAAAGGGGCGATGAAATCCAAACTCTCCGATGTGATGGAGACGTTTATGCGAGCCGATTACGAGGTAACTGTGTATGCGACCCAGCGGGAGCGCGAGGCGACGGAACTGGTCATGGAGTTGGGCGAAAAATATGACCGTATCGTCTGTTCCGGGGGAGACGGCACTCTTCACGAGGTAACGCAGGGATTGATGAATATGCCGGCTGAGAGCCGTCCGGTGTGTGGTTATATTCCAACCGGAACTGTCAATGATTTTGCTCGGGGACTGAAACTTCCGACACGTGTGCGAAATGCTGCAAAAACAGCGGTTACCGACAAAATCAAACCGATGGATATTGGTCTGATGAATGGCGAAGTATTTACGTATGTAGCGGCTTTTGGTGCATTTACATCCGTTTCGTATGAGACCCCACAGGCATTTAAAAATCTGCTCGGACGTGCTGCCTACATCGTGGAAGGTATGGGTCAGGTGGGAAATATCAAAGCTTATCCGATGACAATCGAAACAAAAAATGAGAAAATCACGGACGAGTTTTTGTTTGGAATGGTCAGCAATGCGAAAAGTGTCGGAGGCTTTACTTTTTTTAAAAAAGGACAGGTTTCGCTTAATGACGGTGAATTTGAAGGAATCTTTATCCGCAAGCCAAAGAGTCCGCAGGAATTGCAAGCTGTGATCAATTCGTTTGTGACTTTGAAACCAAATGACCAGATCATCGGCGTACACAGCGATTATTTTCGTATCACTTCCGATCAGGAGGTCGCTTATACCTTAGACGGCGAAAATGGTGGAAGCCACAAAAAGGTGGAGATTGAGTGCTGTTACCGCCCGATCGAGTATGTATGTGGATAGAAAACATGACTTTATTTTGCCAAACTTTGGACAAAAAACTGTCAAAGTGATCTATTATACTTGGCATTGTAAATAAAAAAGTAACCGAAATAGTTACACTAAAAAATAGACAGGGGGAACCTTAATTATGAGAAAGATGTTTAAGAAAATGTGCATAGGCGCATGTGGGCTTATGTTTGTACCGATTTTAGCAATGGTACCGGTAAATGCTGAAAATGCATCATCCACTCAGGTGCCAATGGCAGCGACCGGAAGTATCGAAGGAACACCGGTGCCATCTGTTTCACCGTCTGCCAGTCCGGCAGCGACAGCATCGGCCAGTCCGGCAGCTTCTGCGACACCAACTGCGACACCGGTAGTTGGCGCGTTTAAGACGTTGATTCCGGATGCGAATTTCCGAAAAGTTGTAAATGATCTGATTTTTGGCGGTGCAGTAAAAGACGATGAAAAACTGACGATAGTAATGCAGGAAAAGATCGGTGAATATACCGGTAAACTTAACATCAGCGGAAAAGAAATCAGTAATCTTCTGGGAATCCAGTATTTTACGGGAATTACCGAACTAGACTGTTCCTATAATAATATTGCATTGCTGGATCTTTCCAAACTGCCGAATATCACAAATGTAAAAGCAGATTACAATGATCTTGCAGATATAACATTGGCAAAAGATGGAAAACCTGAAATCTTAAATCTGGCAAATAATAATTTGGTAACTTTGAATCTTGCCGGTTATACAACAGTAAAATCACTTGATGTAAGCAGTAATAAATTGACGACATTGAACCTTGCAGGTTTGTATCAGTTGACAACACTTGACTGCAGCGACAATGCTCTTTCCAGCTTTGGTGTAGAAGGTCTTGTCGGACTGGAAACATTGATCTCCGATGGAAATGCCGTAGTAGCGATGAATGTTTCTTCTTTAAAGAACCTGAAAGTTTTGGAAAACCGTAAGAGCGAGATTACTTTGAAACTTCAGAAAGTTTCCACCAGTGATGCCGGCGTTGTTCTTCCTACAGGCGCTGCAAAACCAGTGACAATTTCCGATAAAGGAACTTACAAAGAAGCAGAACACGCAATCATCTGGGATAAAGCAACGGATGTACCGGCTTCCTTTACCTATACATATCAGATTACAGGAAGTAAACAGATGGTAACGGTAACGGTAAATGTTGATAAAACAGAGATGGTAAGCAATGTTCTTTCTTTGGATAAAGTAGCAACCTTGACGACAAAGAGTAAAGCTTATAATAAAGTAACATTGACATGGAGCGGCGTGGATGGAGCTACCGGTTACCGTGTATATCGTTCCACATCCAAGACAAGAGGATTTAAGAAGATCAAATCCATTACATCCAGTTCTAAAGTAACCTATACAAATTCCAATATCGCCTGCGGTACAACTTACTACTATAAAGTACGTGCTTACCGTCTGGTAGATGGAAATTACTACTTTGGTGCTTATTCACCGGTTGTCAGTGCAAAAGCAAAACCGGCAGCACCGGCTTCTTTCAAAGTTAAAAAATCGACAAGAACAAAAGTGAACATTTCCTGGAAAGCGGTAACAGGTGCCAGCGGATACCGTATTTATCGTTCCACATCGAAGACAAGCGGATTCAGTAGGATTAAGACGGTAAAATCCGGAGCAAGTACATCTTATGTTAAGAAGACAACACGCAAAAAAACGTATTATTATAAGATGAGAGCTTATACCACCGTAAATGGCAAGAGAGTTTGGGGCGCATATACTACGGTGAAGTCGTATAAGTTGAAGTAATAGTATAATTCCCAAGTATGTTCTCAGCATGGGCATTCGCAGCATATTCCCAAGTATGTTCTCAGCATGGGCGTTCGCACTAGAATAAGCACGCAGCGGCATGGTATTCCTGATAAATCAGGAACACTCATGCCGGCGGCTTATTACCCATGCTTCGAAACATACTTGGGAATTTTTAGGTTCTAGGGAGGAATGAGGAAAGCGGAAGGGGAATGAGTGCCTGCGGTTGAAGGCATTTACCGGGGGCAAGAATCGAGCAGGCAGACGCCTGCTCGATTGCGTTTTAGAGGGGAATATTTTGAAGGGGTGTCAAGGGGCAACTTGAAAAGAGGGAAAAATTGAAAATAATTCGACAGGTAAACTGCTAAAATATACGGGAAAAGTTCCTTGTGAATTTCACTGGAGTGACAAATGATGTCATTGCGGAAATGCATAATGGAAAATAGGAAAGGAGGCGTGTTTTATGAGTTTAAGTGATAAAATTATCAATGGAATCATGGGGACGAATATCCGAACGATAAAAGTTTCTGTTGAACAATTGGCACAAATTGTAAATGAAACAATCATTGCGGCAACAACAAATGAGGAAGAACTAAGAGCAATTGAAAAAGCAATTAAACCACAAACTCGTGCTATATATATTGAAACTCCAAGTAATCCTTTAATGAAAATTAGTGATTTAAGAAAAATCAGTTTGTACCAGCGCTCATTAAAGCATAGAACGGTTTGGGTAAAAAATTTACAGACAGAAGAAATTTTTGAATGGAATGGGTTTTCTCTTGGTCCCTTCAAAAGAGCAATGCAGCCTTATCTGGTAAATGCACGAATGCATCCACCGATTTCGTGGTATCGTGATCAAATCATACAAGATGCTGTGAATGCGATGGATGGTGATCCGGCAGAAGCGCAGGATCCGGCAGAAGCATATGATTCAGAAGAAATGTCAGAGTCGATTCCGAATGAGACGGCATTTTATGAGCCGTTTAATAAGCCGATGCCAATGCCAAGAAGGCAGAATCCGGCGGTTATAGGTGTGATTACAGTTGTCGTTCTAATTGTAATCGGAGTGGCAGCTTCTATGTATGAAGAAAATATGAAGGAAAAGCAGGCGGCCAGACAAAAAGAGTTGGAACAGGAGTATCAACAGGCATTACAACAAGTTTATCAGCAACAGGATTCTTCACAAAATTCTCAGCAGCAAGCAGGCTCAGCTAATTTGCAGGGAAGCGGCTCTTCGGCTAACAGTGCTTCATCAGGGTATGATTCATCATACAATTCGGCGGCAAACCAAGTGGGAGATTCGTATGGTTACAGTAATTCCGGAAACAATGCTGCGTATGACAGTGGTTACAGCACCTATGGCTCCACTTACGACGATTATAACTCTACAACGAATGACTACGATACTTCCGGCTATGACACTTCTGATTATGATGACGAAGAATCCGGTGATGAAGACGAGTATATTTTCCCGGATAGTGACACTACATATCTTACTAAGAGTGATCTGAAAGGAATGAGTGCGGACGAGCTCAATTATGCAAAAAATGAATTGTATGCAAGGCATGGACGCATATTTAACCGAGAGGATCTGCAGGAATATTTTGAAGACTGCAGTTGGTATGAAGGCGTTTATACGGCAGATGAGTGGGATTCGTATGGCGACAGTTATTTTTTCAATGATGTCGAGATGGCGAACCGCAATCTGCTTGTGAAAACAGAAAAGAAACGACGATGAGGAGGTAAATATTATGATAGGACTAATTATTTATATGGTATTAGGATACTGGGCTGCCGGAAAAACCGTTTACGCCAATAAGGTAATTATTTATTCCGGCAGCACATTTTTTGCAAGACGTGTCGGCGTGGGATTGATCGGTGGATGGATATTGATACCGATCGCCATTATTAAGACAATACTCGGGCATTAAGAAGACTATCACTTGTTTTGAAAATTATACTATGGTATACTTTTGAGAAGCAAGTGATTTTTTTAATGATAGGAGAAATGAAAACTATGGGAAAATACAAAAAGAAATTGGCTTGGCTTCTTATGTTTGCTTTGTGCGTCGGTATGATAGCATTTCCAGACAGCGGAAAAGTGATGCCGGTAAGGGCAGCAGAAGAGACAACGCAAACGGAAAAGCAGGTTACTTTCGACGGGGGAGTTTTGAAAATAGACGGAGTTGTTATTGTAACTTCGGAGGCACTGGCGGGCATTGATCTGCAGGAAATCCGAAGAATTGAATTTGGAACAAGTGTTAAAAAGATAGCAGACGGGGTGTTTGAAAACTGTCATAATCTTGTCGATGTAACGTGGGGCGACGTTACGATTATTGGTAAGAATGCATTTGCAGGCTGTGAAAATCTGGATATAATGACGTTGCCTTTTTCCTGCACAACGATAGGAGAAGGGGCATTTTGGGGATGCAGTAAGGTGGAATTTGTTATGCTGCAATCGATAAACAAAATTGGCAAGAATGCGTTTCCTCTTGAAACAAATATTGTTTGGGAAAATGTGAATTATTTGCCCGATATTGCAGAGGGATTCTGGCGGCAGCGGACAGGGACGATGTTTATTTTTGGTTCGTCTGTCTGGGAGAGTGTCAGGGAGGAAAATTCGCAGGAAACTATCCGGTGGGAAGAGGAAAATTTTGATGCGGCTTATTTTACTTTTAACAATCCGTTAGATGAGACGAAGTATTATGTGTATTCGAGAGGCAGTGATGTGCTTCGGGTGAGCACAGAGGGAACTATGACCCTGGAAAGCGGCATTAAAAAAGACGAACGAAGTTTTTATATTCCAACGCAAATAGAAATACCAAAAACATCTATAAAGCAATGGATTCTAAAAGCAGATAACCTAACGTTTAATGAAAAATACAAAGAATACAGTAATCTTCAATCCGTTAAAGTGTTTGGGGTGGTAAGTGTCGGAGAGGAATGTTTTTCCGGCTGCAGTGCGCTGGAAACTTTTGAGGCAGATAAGTTTACAAGTATCGGACAAAAGGCTTTTTATGGATGTACTTCTTTGGAAAAAATACAAATAAAAGAGGGGATTGATTCGATCGGGAAGAGTGCATTTGAAGGATGCAAAAGTCTTACAGACGTTGTAATTGAAACACGGATTATTACGATTGAGAAAAGAGTATTTTACGGATGCGAAAAATTGCAAAATGTAGAACTTCCCATTTGTGTTCGAAAAATAAATCAAGAAGCATTTGGAAATTGTTCTTCGTTGAAAAGTATTGTTCTTCCGGAAAACATTTCTTATGTGGGACTTGGAAACTTCACGACGACTGACATTTATTGGAAAGGGGATGAAGTGACCCTGCAGACCCCGGAAGAGGGGGAGGCAGAGTTTTTTGAGCAAGTTACAGGAACGATGTTTATTCCTACGGGAAGTGCTTTTTGGCAGAAACAAAAGGAACGCTATCCTAATATCAGCTGGCAGGAATGGACGCCTGTAATCGAGCAGGTGGAGACGGAGACATACGATCTTATGGAACAATGGGCATTTCAGGATGACCCTTATACCGTTTCGGCAGAACCCTGGCTCGATGAAGAGGGAACCCCTTGTGTTAAAATTCATTTTTCCAAGAAGTATCAACGCATAGCATTTCGATTGCCGGATAAAATCCGGGCGCAGGATTATGCTTCCGTATCGATCAAAGCGAAAGTCGGTGGTCAATTAATGTTTGAACTTTCGGTAGATGATATTCGGATGGATGAATCTCAAGGTGCAGTTGGAGGCTTGACAGCGGACTGCGCGTATCCGTTTTATTATGATGGAGAAGAGGGAGAGACGAAGTTCGGAACAGAAGAGGTCGAATTGAAAAATGCTTCCAATGATATGACAAGCTATATGCTGTTAGGAACCTGTCGAGACCCGGAAGATGTGGAAGTGTATGGGCGCAAGTATGAATTCTACATATACTCGATTACATTTAACCCAATCTCTTCCGGGACAAAGAAGTATGTATTTGAGAAAAAAACGGAAGCAGAAGAGACACCGTCACCGTCGATTCAGCCGACAATCAGTCCGACCGGCTTGCCGTCTCAGGCACCTTCGGCAGCACCTGAAAACATAGCACCATCTTTTTCCCATAAACCGGAAAAATCGCCAGCCGGCCGTCCTATGATTTCTTTCAAGAAGAAAGGGCATGGAAACCGGCGTTATATTCAAGTCAGCATAAAATCGACAGCCGGCAGATATTTTGATCTCTATATGAAGAAAAAGGGCAAAAAATATGTCCGCATTCGTTTGAAAAAAATGTCGTTAAAAAAGGGCAAGCGGGTAGTGAAACTGAAATATACCAAGAAAGGCTACACGGTTTGCTTTAAAGTAAGAACGTATGATATGATAAAGGGGCGTAAACGATATGGCGCGTATAGTAAGGAGAAAAGGATAAAATTGTAAAGATAGAAAAAATCACTTGCATTTGAGAGTGTACTATGCTATACTGTCAAAAAGCAAGTGATTTTTAGTCTAGTATAAAATAAGTAAAAGAGTCGAATAAGTTG
>OLWA01003053.1_pt1 | contig 13536 bp, 11 predicted proteins | sample 1673251 | NCBI WGS metagenome assembly OLWA01 (sample SAMEA3178937, study PRJEB25190) | human gut metagenome | biome: human gut; feature: human-associated habitat; material: faeces | place: Austria | collected 2013
TTATAAATCTTTAAATAAACCATAAATATACTTTTCAATATCAAAGGCTTCTAAATCATCTTCTTGTTCTCCTAGTCCTACATATTTTACTGGTATATTTACTTCTTCTTTAATAGCAAGAACTATGCCACCTTTAGCTGTTCCATCTAATTTGGTTAAGACTATTCCTGTTATATCTGTTACTTCACTAAAGGCTTTGGCTTGTGATATTCCGTTTTGTCCTGAAGTAGCATCTACTACTAAAAGTGTTTCATGTGGAGCATTAGGAATCAGTTTTTTTATTACGGAATTCATTTTGGATAATTCATTCATTAAGTTTACTTTATTTTGAAGTCTTCCTGCTGTATCTATTAGGATTACATCATAATTTTCTTTTATTCCTTTGTCAACGCCATCATATACTGCCGCTGATGGATCTTTTGATTTAGTACTAACAACATCAATATTGGTTCTTTTTCCCCATTCTTCTATTTGTTCGATGGCACCTGCTCTAAAAGTATCCCCCGCTACTAATAGAACTTTTTTACCTTCTTTTTTTAATTTATTGGCAATTTTTCCGATGCTTGTTGTTTTTCCAACTCCATTTACTCCTACAACAAGTATTACTGATGGCTTTGTTTCTAATTTTAAACTATTATCACATTTTTCTAGAATTTTCTCAATTTCTTCTCTTAATGCTTTTTTTACTTGTTCACTTTCTTCTATTTTTTCTTTTTTTATTTTTTCTCTTAAATTACTTATTATCTGTGTTGATGTTTCTACTCCCATGTCTGACATTATTAGTGCTTCTTCTAATTCTTCTAATAATTCTTCATCAACCTTTCTAAAATTGCTAAATACATTATTAATTTTATCATTTATTGATTCTTTTGTCTTTGTTAGACCTTGTTTTAATTTATCAAAAAAACCCATTTTTCTATTCCTTTCACATTTGTTTAAAATACTATCATAATCTTTATTGCTGTTAATAATATTGTAAGTGCTGACATTGCTGTATCCATAAATCCTTCTGATGATTCACCTTTTTCATCTGTAACAAATATTTCATATTTCTTTACATCTGATATTTTAAAATATGTATCAATTTCCTTAGTTTGATTTTCTTTTATTTCTCCAATATCTAAATATTGTGTTCCTAATAAATTGTCTTTTGATGAATATAAATCTACTTTTATAAATTTTCCGCTAAGACTAGTTGAATTTACTATTAAATTAATTTTTCCATTTACTGCTGTTGATTTTATTTCTTTTACCTGAATTCCTGATGGTATTTGTCCTATTTTTTGCATTTCATTATAAGTAGTTTTTAATCCTACATTTATTAAAAAATCTGATAATATCCAAAATAATATTATCCATATTATATATTTCACAAATGTCTTTACTGTATTCATTAAATTTATTCCTTTCATAATATTTTCTTTTATTATTATACTTGCAAAATCTCATAATTTCAAGTGTTTTAAAAAATATTATTTCCATATGTAGCCATATTTTTCTTTGTGAATACAATATATTCAAAGGAGGTCTATTATGGACTATGAATTATTAATGAATGGAAATATAAAATTAGGGCAAAAAGCCCCTGATTTTACAGCTGATTCTACATTTGGTCAAATAAAATTAAGTGATTATTTGGGAAAATGGCTTGTCTTTTTTTCACATCCTGGTGATTTCACTCCTGTATGTACTACAGAAATGATTGCTTTTTCAAGGGCTTATCCATTTTTTCAAAAATTAAATACTAATTTATTGGGATTAAGTATTGATAGTAATGCTTCACATCTTGCTTGGGTAAATGAAATATATAATTTTACTGGTGTTTCTTTGCCATTTCCTATTATTGCAGATAGAAATGGCTCTATTGCTAGACTCTATGGTATGATTTCAAATGATGTTAGTACAACAAAAACTGTTAGAAATGTTTTTGTTATTGATGGAAATGGTATTGTTCGTGTTATTCTTACATATCCTTTAAATATTGGTAGATTTATTCCAGAAATTATTCGTACTGTTGAAGCTTTACAAATTTCTGATTGTGCAGATGCTTCAACTCCTGCTAATTGGCAACCTGGTGTTCCTATTATTATTCCACCCCCTCAAACTTCTTCTGAATTACAGCAAAGGCTAGAGGATATTAAGAAAAATTGTAATGGCATTTCTTGGTATCTTTCTTTTAAAGAACCTTCTCAAAAATGTTTAAATGATATTAATATCGAAAAAAATTGCTAAATTCTATAAAATAAGAAGCTAATTCAGTTTTTATCTGAAAAAGCTTCTTATTTATTTTATTCATCTCTTGTTGTATTTACTTTAAACAATTTCATAATTTCAACAATAATTATTGGTGATAACACTAATACAATTGTTTCAATTATATTATCACTTGGAAGTATTGGAATACTAAATATTGTTCTTAATTGTGGTATAAATAATATTACAACCATTAATAATGCTGATGCTAATATTGCTAATATTAAAACTCCATTTCCTAATATTCCTGTTTTAAATATTGAATTTTTATTATCTCTTATATTAAATACATGTATTAATTCTGAAAATGCTAAAACTATAAATGCCATTGTTTGACCAACTTCTATTTTCGTTTGTTCTAGTGTTAACCCATCTATTGCTGTATGTGTTGTTCCTAATCCTATTAAATATGCTACAAGTGTAAGTAATCCTATCATTAAACCTTGATAAATAATTCTAAATGTTCTTCCTTTTGTAAATATTCCTTCATTTCTTTTTACTGGTTTTCTATCCATTATATCTTTATTTGCAGGGTCAAATGCTAATGCTAATGCTGGGAATGTGTCTGTTACAAGGTTTATCCATAAAATATGTATTGGTAATAAAACTTGAATCATTGTTATATCAGATATTCCAAACCATTGTCCTATTTGTGGTGCAAATAATGTTGCTAACAATAATACAATAACTTCTCCAACATTACATGAAAGTAAAAATTGAATTACTTTTAATATATTGTCATATATACGTCTTCCTTCTTCAACTGCTGATACTATTGTAGCAAAATTATCATCTGTTAATATTACATCTGCTGCTTCCTTTGCAACTTCTGTTCCTACTTTTCCCATTGCACATCCTATATCTGCTGTTTTTAATGCTGGACTATCATTTACACCATCACCTGTCATTGCTACAACTTCTCCATTTGCTTGCCATGCTTTTACTATTCTAACTTTGTGCTCTGGTGATACTCTTGCATATACAGAATATTTTCTAACATTTTTTGTTAATTCTTCATCAGTCATTTTTTCTAATTCTGTTCCTGTTAAAGCTTCACTTTCATCTTTTAATATTCCTAGTTTTTTAGCTATTGCAACTGCTGTAATTTTATGATCACCTGTAATCATTACTGTTTTTATTCCTGCTTTTTTACACTTTTCTACTGCTTTTTTTGCTTCAATTCTTGGCGGATCTATCATTCCAACCATTCCAATAAATATTAAATCATTTTCTATTGTTTTCATTTCTGTTTTTGATGGCATATGATCTAATTCTTTATATGCAAATGCTAGGACTCTTAAAGCTTCTTTTGCCATTTTTTCATTGTTTTCTCTTATCCATTTGGCATAATTATTTATACTTGTTCTTACTTCACCTTTATATAAGAATGAATTACAACATTTTAATAATTCATCAACTCCACCTTTGGTATATACTATATATTTTCCATTTTTCTTATTAACTGTTGTCATTAATTTTCTTTCTGAATCAAATGGAACTTCTTCAACTCTTGGATTTTCTCTATATATTGCTTGACCATAATCTAACTTAAATGCCATATCAACTAACGCTGTTTCTGTTGGATCTCCTGCTAGTTGTCCATTTTCTAGTAATCTTGAGTCATTACATAACATACAATTATATACTAATTTTTTGAAATCTTCTGTTGTATTTACTTTTTTTACATCTTGTAATTCATCATCACAAAATACTTTTTCTACTGTCATTTTGTTTTGGGTTAATGTTCCTGTTTTATCAGAACATATAACTGTACTGCTTCCTAATGTTTCAACTGCTGGTAATTTTTTTACTATTGCATGTTTTTTTACCATTTTTTGAACACCAATTGCTAATACAATTGTTGATACTGCAACAAGTCCTTCTGGTATTACTGCAACTGCAAGTGATACAGCTGTCATAAACATATCTATTATTTCTTTTCCTTGTAATAATCCAATAACAAATATTACCGCACATATTGCTAAACAAGCTATTCCCAAAGTTTTTCCTAAATCATTTAATTTTTGTTGAAGTGGTGTTTCTTGCTTTTCTGCATTATCTAGCATTCCTGCAATTTTTCCTACTTCCGTATTCATTCCTGTATTTACTACAATTGCTTTTCCTCTACCATATGTTATTAAGCTTGATGAAAATAACATATTTTTTCTGTCTCCAATTCCAATTTCATTTCCATCTATTTTCTCTGTTATTTTTTCTACTGGAACTGATTCACCTGTAAGTGATGCTTCTTGTGATTTTAAATTTACTGCTTCTATTATTCTTAAGTCTGCTGCAATATAATCTCCTGTTTCTATTACAACAAGATCTCCTGGTACTAATTCTCTTGCTGGTATTACTTGTTCTTTTCCATTTCTTATTACTTTTGATGCATGACTACTTAATTTTTTTAATGCTTCTAATGATTTTTCTGCTTTACTTTCTTGTGCTACTCCTATTACTGCATTTAGTATTACTACTATTAATATTATTATTGTATCTGTAAATCCTTCTCCTTGTGCTACTCCAACTACTCCTGATACTATTGCTGCTATTATTAATACAATTATTGAAAAATCTTTAAATTGTTCTAAAAATTTTTTTAGTAGTGAATCTTTTTTCTTTTCTTGTAATTCATTTAGTCCATATTTTTTCATATTTTCTTGGACTTGGTTACTACTTAAACCATTTTGACAATTTGTTTTTAATTCTTGTTCTACTTCTTGGCTTGTCTTATTAAACCAACTTTTTTCCATACCAATTACCTCTCTTTTCTAATTGTATTTTAGTCTTTTTCCTTTAGTTCTAAAGTTCTACATATAATATTTATTCTTATTTATGTATTTTAGAACAAATAAAGACTCTTAAAGAAAAAATATAATTAAATTATTATATCCTTTCTTTAAAAGTCTCGTTTACTTTCTTGAAGCTTGTTAACCAGATTCGTTTGAATCGCGGTTGTTGATTAACAATTTAAAACTACTCCCTCTTAAATATTAACTTCTTTATTAATATACTATTTTTTTATTTAGTTGTCAACTACTTTTTTTATTTTTTAAAAGAAAAAAGGCCTCCATTCGGAAGCCTTCTTTCTCGCTAGATTAACTGTCAAAGGATTAGTAGAACTCGTTGTAATCAAACCCGCCACCAGTCACCTTCTCAGCCCTCTTAATCAGGCGAGATGCCTTTCCGGTACGAGACTTGAAAACACCATGGTTTCCACGGATGCTCTTGCTCATGCTCCGCAAGGTGTAGCTCCAATGCATATCGTGTTTTGCGCTCTTATCAAACGCACGGCATGCAATGATTGCAACCTCGACCGAGTTACGCTTAGCCTTAGCTTCAGCCTTGCGACGCTTGTTGCCACGGGCCTTACCGATGAACATCCCCTTGATGCGCATCATTTCTTCATCAGCAGAACGAAGATTTTCAATATCCTCGTTCTGCTGCTTGATTTCATTAATCTTGGCGTCACGCTCGCGCACTGCCTCGTTGAAATCACGCACCCAAATCGGCTCGTGCTGATTCCAAGCCTGATCAACTTCAGCCTTCACCTTAGCTTCTTCAGCTTTGGCTTCTGCCTCAGCTTCAGCCTCTTCGCCAACATACTCAGCCAGCTCATTGGAAATGACATCGAAAATAGCCTTTTTCATATTGTTGCACGTCCTTTCTAGCTTATAGGTAATAACGTCATACATTTATATTATATACCATTTTACATAATTTGTCAACTTTTTTACTTGATAAAAAAGAGACTTACATTCGTAAATCTCTCTTTTGGCTATGGTTACAATCAAATGTATATGTTGATTACACATTGACTGCTTTTTTGGTGGCTCTTACCGTGCGAATCGGCTTAGACTTCAAATAACAGTGAATTTGATATGCCACAACTGCATTGTGCATCTCTTCTTCATGTTCATGTTGAGCCCAAACCATGTCTTCAGTATCCTTTCTTAACAATTCCAAAGAATCTTTTCCACATTTTTCATACTCCTCATAATGTCCATTTTTGTATATTTCCATTTCCGCACTAGAAAGTGAAATCATAATTTCTTTTTTCCTTTCCATTTCCTGACGACGAATTTCCTCAATTTCTTCACTGCTGTATTCACTAAAAAATTCTTCGTTGTAAATCATATTCTTTCTCCTCCTCCATAGCTGTAAAAATGAAATGTACTTTAATTATATCATTCTTTGAAAATTATGTCAACTCTGCTTATAAAAAAATAAAAGTACCAATAATTATAAAAATTAAGATACTTTTTATTTTTGATGGTGACCCGTACGAGAATCGAACTCATGATTCCACCTTGAGAGGGTGGCGTCTTAGCCGCTTGACCAACGGGCCATATTTACAATACTTATTATTTATATCATATTTATTCTAATTCGTCAATTGTTTTTTTATATTTTTCTTTCACAACAAAAAAGTACCACAAGTTATCTTTATGATAACTCATGGCACTAAGCTATTTAAAATATTACTTCTACATTTTCAAGAACAATAGTTGGTATTTCTTTTATCCGATTATTTTTTGCATAAAGAACTGCTGTAAACCCATCAAGTACAAAGTTGTGACAATCAACAATGATTGGTTTTGGAAACTGCCGACATCTAGCATAATATTCTTTGATCTTTTTATACTTATTTGTACTTGTATCTGATAAATCAATTGTTACAATCAAATCAGATATAGGTGTTTCATTAATCCAACCTTCTGGTAAAATATGTACCCATCTTGTTTGAAATGTCTTAGTTTGAAAATATTCTCTCCTAAATTGTGCTTGCAAACCTGGATCTTTTAAATTAAGGTATGCTCTAAATTGATTTGGTGTCATATCTTCTTTTTTTCCATTGCAATTTCTGCAAGATGGTACCATGTTTTGTGGAATAGTTGGTCCACCTAATGCTTGTGGATAAACATGATCTAATGTTATTTTATTTGGTTTTACCTCTTCTCCACAATAATAACATCTATTACTTCCTTTCAACCTATAAGTTATATCATACATTATATCTTGAAATTTTCCTTGCCGTCCTTTCATCTTTAAAACAGATTTTTCTTCAAATGCAATAATATCTCCATCCTTTACGAATGTATAGCCTTTTGGAACTTCGATAATCATCAAAAGCCCTCCTTTGCTTTTTATTATTTTGATAATATAACAAATTTAGGCTTTAGTCAATATTTATTTCATTAGATTTATTGTATCTGATGGCTTTTCAATTCCTTCTAAATTATAATAAGCATTTGGAATATTTCCAACAATAACATGTTCTGCAATAATAAATTGATTTACCACATTTTGATTATATCTTTTCATTGGTGTTACAACAGCCATATCACAATTAAAATTAACATATACTCTATGTAATGTTTGGTTTATTCCTTGTGAAATAAATTCACTTTTTATTTCTGTATCAACACTTCCTGTCATAGAAATTTTTATAGGTATTCTTGGTCCAAATCCTGATAATAGATAGTTTCCTGTCAAATTTCCTAATGTTATATAAATTTTTTCTGTTGGTATTTTTTCAAATTCTTGTTGTATTTTTTCTGTTAAGTCTGAAATAATATTATTTACTACTACTACATTTGATTTTATAGCAGATACATTTCCATTTGAATCTTTTTCAATTGTATATAATTCTTCATATTTATATTGATTCATTACTATTGTTGATTGCTGATTTGTTATAATTGTTGCTGTATATTTAACTTTTTCATTACACATTGCTTCATATACTGGTTCTAAATAATCAAATCCAATTTTAAATCCATATACTCCAATTAAAATTATTGATATGAATTTTATAATTTTTTTTACTAATTTTATATTTTTAAAATTGACATTTCTTCCACGAAATCTGCCAATAGGCTTTATTATAAACCTTTTTCTTGAATAAATTTTATCCATATTATATTACTATTGGCTCTTTGGCTCTTTTTAGTACATATTTAGGTATATATATTTTTTCTCCAACATTAATTTTATCAGGATTTTCAATTCCATTTACTCTAACTATGTCATCAACTGTACTTCCATATTTTTTCGCAATTTTCCATAATGTATCTCCATCTTTTACAACATAAATTATAACACTGTAATCTTCTAAATCATCTTCAGTTTCTTCTGTTATATTATTAATTGCTGGTATCTCAACATTTTTATATGTCAATGTTTCAAAATTCAAATCTACATTTGCGTCAATTGTTCCACTCTGATTTGTAAATTCTTGTGTTCCAACCTCTATTTTTATACTTGTATTACAATTGTTTTCTACTCCTTCTATTGTTTGAGTAAATGGTATTGTTATTGTTTTACTATTTACTCCTATTGTTGATATATCTGTATATATTAAGTTTACCTCCATTTCTCCTTCTAATGCTATTTTTCCACTTAATCTATTTTCTTTGGTTATAGATATTTGTATTGATGTATTTATAATTTCTCCATTTCCAATTTCAGGAACATTTACTTTTTCCCTTATTTGACATATGTTTTTCAATGTTTTTCTATCTGATGTTGTTTTTAATGTTTTTAAATCATAATTTACTCTTTCACCTGGGCAATATAAATCTTGTATTACTTGTATTTCTTTTTCTTCATATGAAATACAATTTATCTCAACTTCAACCTCTAAATAAACTGTATGTTCTTCTATTGAATTTGGTTTTATTATTAAATTTTTTATTAAATATGTTGTATCACATATATTTTCTTCTTTGATATCTGGCATATCTATAAAACCAACTAATGGAACTCTGCCTATTGTTTTGCAAATTCTTCCATCATCTGTTAAATACACAAGTTTTAATTCTATTTCTGATTTTGCAAGTATTTTGTTATAACTTATTTTTATATCTTTATCAACTAAACTTATTGCTGCATTTAATATTTCTGCTAAATTGTCTGTATTTGGAATTGCTACATTTTCTTTCACATATGTTTTATTATTTCCTTCACATAATAATGAGTTTATTTTTTCTTTTTTACTTAAAATTTGCATATTAACATCATTTACATTTGTTGTTATTTCCGCTTCTTCAGGTAAACGTATTTTTATTGAAATTTCCACATTTGCCTTTATTCCTATTTTTCTTCCATTTATTACTTTACATTCAAAATTTTTTATATTTGGTTCAATATCAACAATCATTCCTATTTGTAATTCTGGAACAACTATGGTTTCTGAAAAATCAAGTGTTGTATTTAATCCTCTTAAATTATTTTTCTCTCCATCTGCTAAATACATTATATATGAAACAATATTTCCTTCTAATCTTAATTTTCCTTCAAAAACTTCTTTTTTATATATACATATATTTCCATCTGTATTAATTGTATTTAATATATCTGGCTTTGAGTCTGGAACTATCATATCTCCTTGAACTACTATTTGTTCTTTTTTCTCACAAATTATCTTATTAATTTTTATAGTTTCTTTTGTTATATCCATATGAATAACCTCCTATATATTTTTGTTTATTAATTTATATGGACATTTAATTTATTTTATTACTTTTTTGAATATTTTTTTCACTTTTGTTTATACTATTTTAGTAAGAGGTGATATCTTTGACAAATATCAATTGTTGTTTAGATTGTGTTTATCAAAAAGATGGAAAATGCTCTTATGATATTATTTCTAATATAATAATATGTTCTAATTTTGAATGTGCATATTATAAAAGTCCCAATTAAAGTAAATTTAATTGGGATTTTTCTTACACAATAAATATTAGGATTTATAGAATTCATATTACATGAAGTTTCTATAATCAATTCTTTATTTTTTCAAATACTTTTGCTAAATATTTCATACTTGTTAAACTTTGCTCTAGTGTATTTCCAGTTGAACCAACTTCTATTATTACTGCTGCTTTTCCTAGATGTTGATTATATCTTGAATTTCTTACTATCATTGGTTTAAATAATCCTGGATACATTTCATTTGCAATTTCTTGAACTTTTATTGCAAATCTAAGGTTATTTTGCCAATTTGGATGATATAATCCTCCTCCATTTGTTCCTATTACAAACATTAATTGTGATGCAACATCATCACCTATTTTGACACTTGGATCATAATTACTTTTGCTTCCAATTGCATCTCTATGTAAATCTATTATTATATCACTTGATGTTTCTTGCAAATCTTTTTTTACACTTTCTAGTGACCTAGTATATGAGCCTGTGTATGCAGGATAATCATGATATGTTTTATCATGATTTACATTAAATCCAAATCCAAGTAAATAATTTGTAAGTTCATCTCCTAATCTTGCAACAGTATAATTTAAGTCTGTTGTTCTAAAATTTCCTGTTTGTTCATATGGATATGTTTCACTTGGTGTATAACTTTCACATGTATGTGTGTGAAATATTAATATATTATTTTTGTCTATGTCTAATTCTGTATTCATAATATCATCTGGTATATCAAATGATGTTTCATTTTTTATTTTTACACCATTTATTTCATTATTAAAACTTTCTGATATTGGATTTTGAGTTACTATTTGTGTTTCAACATTTTCTGATATATTACTTACATCTACATTTGATTTATTATCTTTTTCCTCTTCAACAGGCTTATTTTCTATATTTTCACTTGGAGTTTCTTCAGGATTTTCTTCTATTTTTTCACTTTCTTTTAATCTAGAAAGTTCAACACCTAATATTCTTTCTGAAAAATCTTTTGTATCTTCTTCATTTTCTTCTTTTAGTGTTGTATTTGATTTTGATACAATTTCATTTATAGCAGGTATTTCATTATTTAAACAGTTTACTAATTTGTTTGATAAATTTATTTTGAAGATTTCTGTTGATTTTAAATTTTGTATAAATCTTGTAATAATAAAAAGCAATATTAAAGTTACTATTAATATTGCTATTTTTTTTATTGAACCTTTTGCATTTATTATTGTAACATTAAACATATAACATACCCTTCTTTTGAATTTCTCTTATATATATTATATGTTTGTTACAAGTATTTTAGAACTACAATAATCGTGGTTTTAGTTCTAAATAAATTGGCTTTTCTTCTCTTATCATTGTACTTTTACCATGTCCTGGATATACAATTGTTTCATCTGGTAATATCATTAATTTTTTTGTAATTGAATTTATAACATCTTCAAAATTTCCTGTTGGTACATCTGTTCTTCCCCAAGTTCCTCTAAATAATGTATCTCCTGAAAATAATAATTTTTCTTCTTCACAATATAAACAAGAACCTCCTGAAGTATGCCCTGGTGTGTGTATTACTCTAAATTCAAGATTTCCTAAATGTATTAAATCTCCATCATCAACTCTTGAATCAACTTTAATAACTAATCCTTCAAATCCTATATATGTTGTTAAACTTATATTAGGGTCTAATAAATTTTCTGCTGTATTTCTATGTGCTAATATTTTTCCACCTTTTCTTTCTTTTAATTCTTTTACTCCTCCAATATGATCTCCATGGCAATGCGTTAAATAAATATATTTTAAATTGGCATTTAATATATCTAACATTTCTACAATTTTGTCAACATCTCCTGCTGGATCTATTACCATTGTTTCTTTTGATTTCTCGTCTTGTACAATATAACAATTTGTTACATCTCCAACCCATGAGTCTATCCTTAGTTCCTTTAATATCATTTTTCTTCTCCTCTTATTCCTTCATTTTGTTTTTTCTACTTACTTCATATACACTGTCTATTTTACGTAATTCTCTTATTACTTTATTTAAACTTTCTACACTATCTACTTCTAGTGTAACTTCTGTTATAGCAATTCTTTCTTTTGTTGCTTTTGCATTTACACTTATTAATCTTACTTTTGAGTCATTTAATTTTTGTACTATATCTCCTAATAATCCATTTCTATCATTTGCAAATATTTCAATTTCAACAGTATATGAACTCTTTTTCTCATCATTATACCATTTTACATCTATTATTCTATTTTGTTCTTTTAATAAATCCGCAACATTTGGGCAATCTTTTCTATGAACAGATACACCTCTTCCTTTTGTTATATATCCTATTATTTCGTCTCCTGGTAATGGATTACAACATTTTGATAATTTTACTAAACAATTATCAATTCCTTTTACAATAACACCTGAATCAGATACTTTTATATTATCTAATTTATTTTTTGCAAGTTCTTCTATTTTTTCTTCTATTTTTGGTTCTTCTTTATGTTCTTTTCTATATTCTATTAACATTCTTGCAATTATTCTGTTTGCTGTAATTGCTCCAAATCCAACAGCTAAATACATTTCATCTAAGTTTTTATATTTATATCTTTCTAACATTGGATTTATATAATCTGTCTTGAAAAGTTCTGCATATGGAATTCCTATTCTTTTTAATTCTTTTTCTATTAAGTCTTTTCCTTTTTCAATATTTTCATCTCTTTTTTCTTTTTTGAACCAAGAATTTATTTTACTTTTTGCAGATGTACTTTTTACAAATTTTAACCAATCCATACTTGGACCTTTAGAGTTATCTGATGTTAAGATTTCTACGATATCTCCATTTTTGATTGGTGTTATTATTGGAACCATTTTGCTATTTATTTTTGCTCCAACCATTTTATTTCCAATTTCAGCATGAATATTATATGCAAAATCTATTGGTGTTGCACCTCTTGGTAATACTTTTATTGCTCCCTTTGGTGTGAATACATATACTTCATCTTCAAATAATTCTGTTTTTAATGTTTCTAAGAATTGTTGTGGATCTTGCATTTCTTGTTGCCATTCTAGTGTTTCTCTAAGCCATGCTAATTTATCATCTTGTACTTTTACTACTTTTTGACCTTTTCTACTTCCATAATTTGCTTCTTTATATGCCCAGTGTGCAGCGATACCATATTCAGCAATTCTATGCATATCCCATGTACGTATTTGTACTTCAAATGGTGTTCCTTTTTCTCCTAATAATGTTGTATGTATTGATTGATACATATTTGTTTTTGGAACTGCTATATAATCTTTAAATCTTCCTGGCATTGGACTATACATTTCATGTACTACGCCTAATGCCGCATAACAGTCTTTTACAGAATTTACTATTATTCTTAATGCAAATAAGTCATATATTTGATCTAATGTTTTATTATCTCTTTGCATTTTTCTATATATACTGTATAAGTGTTTTGCTCTTCCAGTAACTTCTGCTTCAATATGTTCTTTTTTCAATTGTTGTCTTATATCATCCATTATTTTTTCAATAAATCTTAGTCTTTCTTTTTTTTTTTTTTTTTTTTTTTTTTTTT
>OLWA01003054.1_pt1 | contig 13531 bp, 9 predicted proteins | sample 1673251 | NCBI WGS metagenome assembly OLWA01 (sample SAMEA3178937, study PRJEB25190) | human gut metagenome | biome: human gut; feature: human-associated habitat; material: faeces | place: Austria | collected 2013
CGAGACGATCCGCCAGGCCGGCTGCACGATGGATGCCGAGGCCTACAAACGCTTCCTCGAGGAGTGCAAGGAGTGGGAGTGGCAGTGGACCTTCGGCCACGAGGAGTATCCCACCGAGCCCTCGGGCGACGAGATCGAGGCCTGCCGTTCGGTCTACGAGCGCTACCGCCGGGAGATGGAGCGGACGGATTTCCTCGACAATGCCGATACGCCGCCGACCGGAAACAAGGAGTTGATCTGAAAAACAGCCGCTCATGTCCACGTCCCAACGTCTGCTGATGATCGGTGCGGCCGTCTCCGGAACGGCGATGGCCGCACAACCGGTCGCCGGTGAAACACCGCCCAAACGCCCCCACATCATCCTGATCATGGCCGACCAGATGCGGGGCGACTGTCTGGGTGCGGTGAATCCCGCCGTCCGGACCCCGAATCTCGACCGTCTGGCCGCCGAAGGCACCCTCTTCACGCGGGCCTACTCGTCGGTGCCGAGCAGTACGCCGGCCCGCGCCGGTCTGCTTACCGGACTCTCGCCCTGGCACCACGGTATGGTCGGATACGGCCGCGTGGCCGAACACTACCGCTACGAAATGCCGCGCATGCTCGCCCGGGCCGGCTACTACACCTTCGGCATCGGCAAAATGCACTGGTTTCCGCAGAAGGCGCTCCACGGATTCCACGGCACGCTGGTCGACGAGAGCGGCCGCATCGAACAGAACGGATTCCTGAGCGACTACCGAAACTGGTTCAAGCTCCACGCCCCAGGGCTGAATCCCGACTCGCTGCACATCAGCTGGAATTCGCACTACGCGGCCGCCTATCCGCTCGACGAACGCCTCCACCCCACGGCCTGGACCGCTCAGACGGCCATCGAACTGATCGAGGTCTGCACGCTCGACCAGCCGCTCTTCCTGAAGATCTCGTTCGCCCGGCCGCACAGCCCCTACGATCCGCCCGAGCGTTTCGTCCGGCTGTACGACGACGTGGAGATCCCGCGCCCGATCCGCAGCGCGTGGGGCGAACGCTTCGCCCGGCGCGAGCAACCCGAAACCTCCGACGCCTGCTACGGCGACTTCGGCGATTCGGTGGCCCTCCGCGCCCGGAGATACTACTACGCCAGCATCTCGTTCATCGACTACGAGATCGGGCGGATCATCGAGACGCTCAAACACAAGGGAATCTACGACGATGCGCTCATTATCTTCCTCTCGGATCACGGCGATATGCTGGGCGACCACAACCACTGGCGCAAGACCTATCCCTACGAAGGATCGGCCCACATTCCGTTCCTCGTCCGGCTGCCGCGCGCGATGCGGGAGACGCTGGGCGGCGTGAACGAACGCCGGCAACAGGTCGTCGAGCTGCGCGACGTGCTGCCAACGATGCTCGACGCCGCGGGATGCCCGACGCCCGACGACATGGACGGACGTTCGGTCCTGCCGCTCATCGCCGATCCCGAGGCTCCGTGGCGCCAATGGATCGACCTGGAACACGCTCAGATCTACGAACCCGGCAACTGCTGGACGGCCCTCACCGACGGCCGCATGAAGTACATCCGCCACTGCTCGACAGGCCGCGAACAGCTGTTCGATCTGGAACGGGATCCCGGCGAACGACACGATCTGGCCGGCGAACCCGGCTGCGAAGCGGAGCTCGCCCGGTGGCGTCAACGCATGGTCGACCACCTCTCGGAGCGCGACGAACGCTACGTCAAGGAGGGCAAACTGCAGATCATCACCGAAAAAATCATCTATTCACCCCACTATCCGGGTTCGACCGCCCCAACCTCGCCCGAGGAGAAACGCGAAATCCAACGCTGGCGCCGGGAGGTCTCGACCTGGAGATAACCGCAATACCTATGGAACTGAAAAAAATCATTCTGGCCTTCGATTCGTTCAAGGGATCGCTGAGCTCGGAGCAGGCCGCCCGGAGGGCCGAAGCTGCCGTCGGACGGGTATTCCCGGCGTGCGAAGTCGTGCGGACGGTGGTGGCCGACGGCGGCGAAGGAACCACCGAGGCCATCCTCCGCGCACGGGGCGGCACGTCGCACACGGTCCGCGTCCACGACCCGCTGATGCGCCCGATCGAGGCCCGTTACGGAACGATCGACCAGGGCCGTACGGCCGTGCTGGAGATGGCCGCAGCGGCCGGGCTGACGCTGCTCGGAACCGCGGAACGAAACCCGCTCTACACGACGACCTACGGCGTGGGCGAGATGATCGCCGATGCCCTGCAGCGCGGCTGCCGGAAGATCCTGATCGGCATCGGCGGCAGCGCCACCAACGACGCCGGATGCGGCATGCTGCGGGCCCTGGGATTCCGCCTGCTCGACAAAAACGGCCATGAACTCGACGGCACGGGGGCCTCGCTCGAACAACTCGCCGGGATCGATGACCGACAAGCCCTCACCGCACTCCGCGACACGGAATTCATCGTCGCCTGCGACGTCGACAACCCGCTCTACGGCCCGCAGGGCGCCGCACACGTCTTCGCTCCGCAGAAGGGGGCCGATCCGCAGACGGTCGAACGGCTTGATGCCGGGCTGCGCAACTTTGCCGCCGTCGTCGAACGGCTCACGGGCTCGGCTTTCGCCCGGACGCCCGGCGCCGGTGCCGCCGGAGGCCTCGGCGGCGCACTCCTCAGTCTGCTTCACGCGCGGCTGCGGCCCGGTATCGAGATGCTGCTCGACGCCGTGGAATTCGACCGCCTGATCGACAGTGCCGACCTGATCCTCACGGGCGAAGGCCGTCTCGACCGTCAGACCCTCCACGGAAAGGTTCCCTGCGGCATCCTGGCCGCTGCCCGCAAACGCGAAGTCCCGGTCATCGCCCTCGGCGGATCGGTCGAGAACCCCCGCGAACTCGCCGAAAACGGATTCGCAGCCCTCTTCCCGATCGTCCCGGGACCCGTCTCGCTCGACGAGGCCATGCGCGAGGCAAACGCCGGCGCCAACCTCGAAAACACCGTCGAACAGATTCTGCGAACCCTGAAAAACGTCGCCCGATCATGAACAGTGCACTGGCCGCTCTTCTGGGACTGATCGTCGCCATCGTGCTGATCGTCCGCCGTACGCCGCCCGTCTACGGGCTCATGCTCGGAGCTCTGGTCGGAGGTCTGGCCGCCGGGTATCCGCTGGTGAAGACCGTCGACCTGATGATCTCCGGAATCGGCGAGATCATCCCCGCCGTACTGCGCATCCTCTCGGCCGGCGTGCTGTCGGGCGTGCTGATCCGAACCGGCGCCGCCGCATCCATCTCACGGACCATCGTACGCCGCCTCGGAGCCCGGCACGTCTATCTGGCCTTGGCCCTGGCCACGATGTTCCTCACCGCAACGGGCGTCTTCATCGACGTGGCCGTCATCACCGTGGCCCCCGTCGCCCTGATGCTCGGCCGGCAGCTCGACATCTCGAAATTCCGTCTGCTGCTGGCCATGATCGCCGGCGGAAAATGCGGCAACATCCTCTCGCCCAACCCCAACACGATCATCGCCGCCGAAAATTTCGGAGCCCCGCTCCCGTCGGTCATGCTCGCCAACCTCATCCCGGCACTCGTCGGGCTGATCGTCGCCGTCTACGTCCTGATGCCCTTTGTCCCGAACCGCGGCGAACGTCCCGAAATCCCCTCGGAACGGATCGACACGGAACACCTGCCGTCGTTCGCCGCCAGCATGGCCGGCCCGCTGACGGCCATTCTGCTGCTGATCCTCCGTCCGCTGTGCGGCGTGGTCATCGACCCCTTCATCGCCCTGCCGGTCGGCGGTCTGGTCGGCATCGTCGCCACCCGCCGTTGGCGCGAACTGATGCCCGGACTCGGATACGGTCTCGAAAAAATGGCTCCGGTCGCCGTGCTGCTCATCGGCACGGGAACCATCGCCGGCATCATCAAGGCTTCGGCCGTCAAGGATGTCGTCCTCGCGCTGCTCGACCAGTGGAACATCGGCGAAGCCGCCATTGCACCCCTCGCCGGTGCACTGATGTCCGCCGCCACCGCCTCGACAACCGCCGGCGCCACCATCGCCTCGGCTTCGTTCGCCGACATCGTCCTGGCAGCCGGTATCCCCGCCATCTGGGGTGCCGCCATGGTCAACGCCGGCGCCACCGTGCTGGATCACCTCCCCCACGGTTCGTTTTTCCACGCCACGGGCGGATCCGTCGACATGAAGATGAAGGAGCGCATGAAGCTGATCCCCTACGAAACGGCGGTCGGCCTGGTGCTCACCCTCGCCAGTCTGGCCGGATATCTGATCTGCCGGTAGTCGGCTCCGCCACCGGAGCTCGAAACCCATTTCGGATCCGGACGGTCCGGCGCTCCCGCAATGTCCCGACAAACGAAAATCCCGGAAGAGACCGTACAATCTCTTCCGGGATTTTTTCTCGACCGGAGGGGCTCTCCGAAAAACCGCCCCCGAAAACTCTACTCGCGGCGCCACTCGACCTGGGCCCGCACGGCCGCCGTCGTTCCGTCGCCCGAGATCTCGAACAGGGCCGACTGTTCGCGCTCCTCGCATCCGACGGTCAGCGTCTGACCGAAACGACACTCCTTCAGAAAGTGGATGTCCAGCCGCACCGGCGCCTCCTGCGTCAGCAGATCCAGCGGCAGCATGTCGAGCATCATCTCGATGTAGCGCATCGTATTGACATGGCGGTTGAAATCGATATCGCTGTAGACAACGCGGTGTTCGGTACGCCGCGAGGGAGTCACCGCGCGGATCTTGTGCGGCTTCTCGGCCGGCGGCGGAACCGGCACCACGGCATCGTCGTGCTCGCGTCCGACCCACGAAAGATCGACCGCCGTACGCGTCGTCAGGTCGATCATCGCCCACTGCGTGACGGCCCGGCCGAACTCGCGCCCCGAGGCGTCGGTCAGCGTGAAGTTTCGCGTCGACAGGACCCGTCCGTAGTCGCTGATCCACGTCGCAATCACATAATCCGTATACTGCTCGGGACGCCGGTCAATCTCGATCGCCATGCGCGAAAGCACCCACGAATGGTTCTCCGCATTGAGCACATCCACCCCGAAACCCTTGCCATAGGCATCCTGCCCCGCCGTATTGAGGATCGACGCCCCCAGCGAAGCCAGCGTCGCACGCAGCGTGAAATCCACATCCTGAGGTTCCACCCGATAGTTGTAAAGCGATTTTTCTCCCATATTTTCCCTTTTGTCGTAACAAAGATAGAGTTTTTTCATATATTTGTTACTCAACCAACCCCCTAAAACCACCTCATCATGGAACCGAAAAAGCTCGATTTCTCGACTACGCTCAAGGATGCGATCTCCATCGGACTGAAAAACGCGCCCTCGGTCATCGCCGCTGTGGCCCTCTGGCTCGTCACCCTCTGGATCCCCTACCTCAACATCGGCACAACCATTGCAATTACCCTGATTCCCACACAGTTGGCCAAAGGAGAAATCGTAAATCCGATGAGCATCTTCGACGGCAAATACCGTCGCTACATGGGTGAATTCTTCATCACCATGGGGCTGATGGTCCTCCCGATTCTCCTCGGATTCTTCTTCCTGATCGCCCCGGCCGTCGTCCTCTCCCTCGCCTGGTCATTGGCCTACTACTTCCTCATCGAAAAAGGCAAGAATCCCATTCAGGCCATCAAGGCCTCGAACGACGCCACCTATGGCAGCAAATGGACCATGTTCTTCGTCTCGCTCGTCTTCGGGATCGTCGTCGGAATCGTCATGGGAATCTTCCAGGCCATCTGCGGCGCCATCAATGTCGGATTCATCACCTTCATCGTGATGTTCGTCCTCTACGTCCTCGCCATCTCGATCGGCATGGCCGTAAACGCCTCTTTCTGGAAGCAACTCAAGGACAACGTCGAATAACTCCGCCGAAGCCCCTCATCAATCAGACGGATGCATCCCGCATCCGTCTTTTTTCGCTAATCCTTAAAAAATTATCGAAAAACGATAAATATTAGTTGTTTTTCGAAATTTTCGTTATCTTTGCCTCTGCAACAGCCAATGGTCCGAAACATGCAGAACAAAAAATCACTCCTCAAACGACTTCTGGTCATCTACGTCACGTTCTTCATCGTGCTGGTGGCCAGCTTCGCCCACGGAATCATCCCCAGCTTTACGCGGGGCGCCGCCGAAGGAGTCGAGATGGGTAACGACATCGCCGAAAAGTGGAATTCCGGAATCCCGCACATGATCTACCTGCTCAACGACATCCGCATCGTGGCCCAACCCGACGGCAGCATGCCGATCGAAAGCCCCTCGGCCTCGATCAAGGCCCGGGTGCGCAACCTCGAGCTGCTCGTCGAAGAGGAGGCTCCCGGACTGTCGCCCCTCGCACTGGCCCTGCGTTCGATCGGCGGCAGCGGCTGGATCTATCTGCTGGTGATGCTCACCCCGCTGCTCATGCTCGCCGTCATCGTGCTGATGTTCGTCATCATCCACTCGCTGCGCCGCTCGATCCGCGAAGAACGGCCCCTCGACCGCCGAAACGTCCGCCATCTGCGTATGATCGGATTCCTGACCATCGCCGCCGAACTGCTCGAAGACCTGCTCGACTGGATCATGAACACACGCGCCGCTGAACTCCTCGCCGGTACGGGTTACACGGTCGATACGAGCTTCCACATCTCGTACACGCTCATCATCATGGGAATCCTCATCCTCTTCGCCGCCGAGGTCTTCGCCGTCGGCCAGAACCTCAGCGAAGAACAGAAACTGACCATCTGACAATCATCCGAAACATGCCCATTATCATCAACATAGACGTCATGATGGCCAAACGCAAGATCTCGCTCGGAGATCTCGCCGAACGCGTCGACATCACCCCCGCAAACCTCTCGATCCTCAAGAACGGTAAGGCCCGCGCCATCCGATTCTCAACCCTCGAGGCCATCTGCCGCGAACTCGACTGCCAACCCGGCGACATCATCGAATACCGCCCCGACGATACCGACAACCGATAATTCTACAAATACAAACTTTTAACCATCCTTTTCACATGAAGAGATTGATCTTGATGGCGTTGGCGGCCTTCGCCGTATGCAGCGCCACTGCGCAGATGAATCAGCCGATTCCTGCCGATCCCGAACTGCGCACGGGAAAACTCGAAAACGGCATGACCTACTACATCCGCCACAACGAAAAACCCAAGGGTCAGGCCGACTTCTACATCATCCACAACGTCGGCGCCATCCAGGAAAACGACACCCAGCAGGGCCTCGCCCACTTCCTCGAACACATGGCCTTCAACGGGACGAAAAACCTCCCCGGCAAACAACTCACCGAGTATCTCGAAACCGTCGGCGTGAAGTTCGGCGCCAACCTCAACGCCGCAACCAGCTGGGATCAGACCATCTACAACATCAAGGACGTTCCCACCTCGCGGGAGGGAATCATCGACTCGGCCCTGCTGATTCTCCACGACTGGTCGCACTTCATCGCCCTCCAGCCTCAGGAGATCGACTCCGAACGCGGCGTCATCATGGAGGAGCTGCGTACACGCGACGGCGCCTCGTGGCGCGCCTCGATGAAACTCATCCAGGCCCTCGGCCGCGACACCAAATACGAACACCGCAACCTGATCGGATATCTCGACGGTCTGAAAACCTTCAAGCATCAGGAGCTCGTCGACTTCTACCACCAGTGGTACCGCCCGGACTATCAGGCCGTGGTGATTGTCGGCGATCTGGATGCCGCAGCCGTCGAGGCCAAGGTCAAGAAACTCATGAGCGACATCCCGGCTCCGGCCGCCGATGCCGATCAGAAAGAGACGATCGTCGTCCCCGACAACGAGGAGCCCATCATCAGCATCTACACCGACCCCGAAATGCAGGGCAGCAAGGTCCAGATCTTCATCAAACGCCCGGCTTTCCCCCGCGAACTGGCCAATACGATCAGCGGTGAGGCCACCGGTCTGATCGAAGCCTTCATCACCACGATGGAAAACGCCCGTCTGGAGGAGATCTCCATGCGGCCCGACGCTCCGTTCCTCACCGCCGGAATGGGTACGGGAGACGTCGTGGGCATCATTCCCACGCTCAATGCCACGGCCTTCATCGCCATCACCCAGGACGGAAAACTCGACCGCGGCTTCGAAAGCATCTACTCCGAAATGGAGCGTCTGCGCCGCTACGGATTCACCCAGAGCGAATTCGACCGCGCCCAGGAGAACCTCATGCGTCAGGCCGAACGCGGATACGCCAACCGCAACGACCGCTACAACGGTTCGTTCGTCCAGACCTACCTGAACAACTTCCAGAAAAATACCCCGATGCCCGACGCCCAGACCGAATGGCAGCTGGACAGCATGCTCATCAGCACGATCAACGTCGACATGGTCAACGCATACGCCAAACAGACCATCTCCGACAAGAATCAGGTGATCATGGTCACCGCCCCCGAAAAGGAGGGCCTCGACAACCTCACCGCCGAAGAACTGCTCGCCATCCGCGACAAGGTCAAGGCCGCCGAACTCGAACCCTACGAGGACAACGTCGTCAAGGAGCCGCTCATCCCCGAGGGCACGCAGCTCATGGGATCGCCCGTGAAGAAAACCAAGTTCGACGAAGAGTTCGGAACCACGGAATGGACCCTGGCCAACGGTGTGAAGGTGGTCGTCAAACCCACGACCTTCAAGGCTGACGAGGTGCTGATGACCGCCGTGTCCAAGGGCGGACTCTCGCTGCTCTCCGACGAGGACTACTACATGGGCAGCATGATGTCGTCGATCAACTCCGTATCGGGTGTGGGCAAGTTCTCCGCCACGGAGCTCCGCAAACAGCTCTCCGGAAAGGCCGCCGGCGTCAAAACCTCGGCTGGCAACTACTCCAGCTCGATGAGCGGCGCCGCTTCGCCCAAGGATCTCGAAACCATGCTCCAGCTGCTCTACCTCAACTTCACCCAGCCGCGTTTCGACCGCAACGACTATGACAAGCTGATCACGATGCTTCGTTCGCAACTCGCCAACGTTCAGTCGGATCCCGACTTCAAGATGCAGGAGCGCGTCATGGATGTCATCTACGGCGACAATCCCCGCCGGCAGTCGATCTCTACCGAGATCATCGACCGCTTCGACTTCGACCGCCTGCCCGAAATCTACGCCAAACTCTTCTCGGGCGCCAACAGCTTTGTCTTCACCTTTGTCGGAAACGTCGATCTCGAAACGCTCAAGCCCCTCGTCGAGAAATACATCGGTTCGCTCCCCACGACCAAGAAGGCTACGAACTGGATCGACGAGAAGATCCAGACCGCGCAGGGCGAAGTCACCGAAGATTTCCGCGTCGAAATGCAGCAGCCCAAGGTTTCGGTACTCTACTACTTCTCGGGCAAGATGCCCTATCGCTTCAAGGAGAAGATCGCCCTGACGTTCCTCACCCAGGCTCTGAATTCGCGCTACCTGGAGTCGATCCGCGAGGAGAAGGGCGGTACGTACGGTGTCAGCGTCACCGCCTCGACGGATTACATCCCCAAGCAGACCTACGACATGACCATTTCGTTCGACACCAACGAGCAGATGGCCGACGAACTCTGCGAAATCATCATGCAGGAGATCCGTCAGATCGCCGAAAACGGCCCCAAGAGCGAGGATATCGAGAAGACCCGCGAATACCTGCTCAAGAACCGTCAGAACAGCATGCAGCTCAACGCCGGATGGCTCGGGTATATTCAGGCCAAATACGGTTCGGGGCTCGATTTCGTCAAGGATTATGAGCCGGCTCTGCGGGCTTTGACCGCCGACGACGTGCAGGCCATTGCCAAAAAGATTCTCTCGGACGGCAATATCGTGAAGGTCGTCATGCGTCCCGAGAAGACGGACGAGGACCAGAAGGCCGAATAGAGCCCCCTGCATCCAGGATCTTTGCAACGGCAAGGGTCGGGACCACTCAAGTCCCGACCCTTCTTTTTCGGGGCCGTTTTGCCCGACACGCAGAAGATACAACCGCCCGGTTCGGACAAAGCCCGCCCGTTTTTTCCATACCCTTCCGGAGGGAGGGGGCCGAGAAATGCGGAAACAGGGAGCCGGAAAGGGGACATCCCCCGAGAATGTCGGGAAAGCGAACCGGAAAATCGGGGACGATCCGATCCTCGGGATGCATCCGGAAAAGCCGGCAAGGCTCCGTGTCCGCCTTTCCAGAAACTCTCCTCTACCCATTCACAACAACGGTCCTCTACCCCTTCACCACGCAAAAAAAGAGCGGTCCGGAAGATTCCGGGCCGCTCTTGTCGTCGAGAGAGAAGGATCGGCTATTCACCGCCCTCCATGCCTCCCATCGGATCGTACTTCACGGGAGGATCGAACGGATCATAGGTCGAATAACCGTGCTTATAGGCCCAGCTTGCCAGTTCGTTGGCCTCGGCCTCCGTCAACAGATCCTCCGCCTTGAAGTCGAGATCCTCGATCCGGCTGATCGAGATCTGATACTGGGCATAGTCCCGTTCGCCGCCGGTAAAGGTACTCTGCTTCGAATAGATCGCATAGATACCCAGCACGTTACCGACCGCACCGTCCTTCGGCACGGGATTCATCGCAAACTGCGAGTAGCCGCTCGTACGCACCGAATAGACACCCGGATCCGACGTATAGACCGCCGCATCGTTGTACGAAATCAGCAGCGATCCATAGAGGCGGATATTGTCGATGTTGTAGGCCATGTAATACCAGGGGGCATTCTGCGGCGTACCCGAATCGGTGACAATCCACGTCGGGAACGAACTCGTATAGGTGCCGTTCTTCAGCGCCTCGTTGACCACATAATTCTGATTCGGAACACCCGCATAGCGGACCTTCACCCCGCTGAAACGCACCAGTCGTCCCAACTGATCCTTACCCAGCGTCGTGTAGTTCGTCGAATTGATCTCGATGATGTTCGTATCGTCGAGCTGAACCCGTTCGCCCGGGAAGACATACTTCTTGGCAATGTTCGGATTGTCGAGGTTCGAATTCGCGTAGTACTTGTGACGGCCCGAGGCGTTGTTCGAATCCGACGGCGCGTCGCCGATCGAGAGCATCATCCGGTAGTTGCCCAAAAAGAGCCCGTCCAGACGCACGTACACCCACTGGCTCTCCATCGTGGCCAGGTTGAGATAATAGTCCAGATAGAGACCGTTGTAGAGCTTGAGCTCAATGCCGGCCGTACCGTCGTCGATGAACAGCGACTTGTAGATATTGCCCTGGCGGTCGCTGCTGATGACCTTGCCCTTGATGTACTTGTTCGCTGCATCGGGCCAGCCTTTCATGCCTTCGAACTCCTCCTCTTCGGGACGCAGTTCGCCGAATTTCAGCGTATTGGTCGTCTCCCAGTTATCGTTGGTTCCGGTGCCCGAGATGCTTCTGAAAGCCGTCTCGAACCAGCCCTTGACCTCCTTGATCGACACCTGCTCGAGCCCCTGCGCCGTCATGTCCGCATCGGTATAGAGCTTCCGGGGGGCCGGCGTGTCGAAATCGTTGTAGCAGCCCGCGGCCATCACGCCGACAAGAACCGCAATTGCTATTTTAAGACTTTTCATAATGTGTGTCCTTCTCGGTTGTTAGAATCGTAAGTAGACGTTCAGGAAGTAGGTCGTGCCCAGCATGTAGAAGTACTTCGACGGGAAACGCCCGAAGACATAGTCGCCCGTATTGGCCGCACGGACCTTGCTCATACGCATCTGCTCGTATCCGCCCGTACGGATATCCTGATTGTTGAGAATGTTCTTCACCTCGAGGCTCATGCCCAGCATGTAGCGGCCGATGTACCAGTTCTTGCCCACGTTGGCGCTCAGCGTGAAGTAGCCGCCGAACTCCTCCTGTTTGCGCAGCTCCTGAATCGAGGCCAACGCCTCGCCGATGGTCGTGTAGTCGGGATCGGGCTCCGAAAGCTCCGTCATGATCAGATTGGTGAAGTATTCCGAAGCCGTATTGGTGCGGTAGAAGGGGTTCATCGACAGGTAGAGACGGTCGTAGTAGTTCAGGTTCACGCCGGCGAACCAGTTGCGGGCGCCGCGGTAGTCCAGACCCACGTTGATGGCCGTCTGAGGCGTACTCTCGACGTGATAGCCCTTCCAGTTGACCTTGTCTCGCAGCACGATCCGGTCGACGTTGTCCACCGTCTGCACGAAGTCGGCGTTCGACGTGTAGGTGTAGTCACCCCAGCTCAGGGCGCCCATCACCGAGATGCCGTTCCAGACCGGAATCGAGAGACCCAGTTCGACGCCGTAGTGGCGCTTGTCGATGCCGCTCATGGCGAAGTTGGTGAACGAACTGCGCGTATCGTCGTAGAACGAGATCACCTTGGCCTGGTCCTGGATCGTCGTGTAATATCCCGACAGGCGAGCCTTGATGTAGGGCAGATTGAGGTTGTAGGTCAGATCGACGCCGAAGATCTTCTCGGCCTTCAGACCCGGCGTGACGTTGTTGCGCGTGCGCGGCGAGACGAAGGCCGTATTGAACTTCGGAGCCTGCTGCAGGATGACCGCATTGGCCTCCAGCGAGTGGGCGCCCGAGAACTTGTAGCCCAGCGAGAGCTTGCCCTCGTAGGTCAGGTAGTCGAGTTTCTTCGAATCGCCCTTCGAGTTGTCGGGGAAGAGGCCCTTGCGCCACATACCCTCGCGGTACATCTCCGAATAGCCCACCGAACCGGCAACACCCAGCGAGAAGCCGCCGATGGCCCACGTATAGTTGGCCCAGGCGTCGGTCTCCATCAGGTGTGCACGATAGTAGTAGCCGTACTTGTCACCCACGTGGGCGATACGGGCGTGACCCGTGGCCCAGTAGTAGTCCAGATCGTTCTGATAGGCCGTTTCGCTGGCCATGTCACGTTCGGCGAACTTGTCGATGTCGTACCAGTAGTCGCCGCCCAGCAGATCCTTGACCTCCGAGTAGTAGTTCGTGCGGTTGACGCGCAGGTTGGCGCCGCCGACGATGCGCATGTTGTGGCGCATGTTATGCTGCACGTTGACCGCCAGGTTGTAGTCCAGCTGGTCGGTGTGACGCTCCTCGATCATGTAGTTCGAGCGGCGGCTGTCACCCATCAGATCCGTGAGCTCCGTATCGACGTACTGGTTCATGTGGAAGAAGTCGTCGAACTGAAGCATGCCGTCCCAGGCCTGAGCCCCCTGGATGGCACTCTGCAGGTAGTAGTAATAGGTCTGCGGCGTGGTCGTGCCGGGCACCACCTGCGTCAGATCCGACTTCGGCATGTAACGGTAGTAGTCGCCGCGCGGGTCCGAACCGCCGTTCCACGTCAGTGCCGAGTAGCCGTTCTTGCCGAAACGCAGCGACGTGGCCGCATTCAGACGCGTGTTCTCCGAGATGTCCCACGTGTAGTTGAGCATGGCGATCGGCTCGTGCGTATTGCGCACACGCGAGTTGCGCAGTTTGCCGGCCTGGTAGCCCACGTTGGGGTTGTAGTAGTTGTTGCCGAACAGGGCATAGGCCTCGTCGGTCGATGCCTGCTGCGCACCGCGCTCGGCGGGCGATGCCAGGAAGGTGAAGGCCAGGCGATGGTTGTCGCCGAAGAGCTTCTCGACCGATGCGAAATAGGCGTAGGAGTTGTAGTAGACCCCGTCGACGTAGCCGTTGC
>OLWA01003065.1_pt1 | contig 13461 bp, 10 predicted proteins | sample 1673251 | NCBI WGS metagenome assembly OLWA01 (sample SAMEA3178937, study PRJEB25190) | human gut metagenome | biome: human gut; feature: human-associated habitat; material: faeces | place: Austria | collected 2013
TGCCACCACGGCTAAGGATGTTTTCTACGCGTTTGGCATCAAGTTTGAAGATATCTCCTTCAACCATACCGGCGTATCCACGGTTAATGCCGAACACTTCAATTCCTTCAGAAATTGCTTTGAGAACAACTGCACGAACGGCAGCGTTCATACCAGGGGCATCTCCACCACTGGTCAAAACAGCAATACGTTTCATTATTCCTGATACTCCTTTTATATATTTAACATTTTCATTATAACACAAAGAATTATAAATGGCTTTAAATTTGAAAAGTTTTATCGGTTTTTTTAACGTAAAACCGTTTTCAACACAAAAGGTGCTAATTCCCTACTGAGTTCTTCGTTCTTAGACACTTTATATCGTTGACTAACTATTGTTTCCTTGCTTCCCTGATAACGAATAACCACAGGAATATGTCCAGGATACTTGGATAAAATGTGAGAAACTTCTAAATCTTTATTATGATTCTCTAGTAAAATCCAGAAACGCTCAGTGCTAGCCTCCTCTATATTTGACAAAATTAATTGAAGACGTCCGTCGCGCTCTTGAGTTCGTCCTTCTAAATAAAAGAGACTACCTTCCCTTAACTTATCTTTGTGATAGAAATAAGTTTCTGGAAAAAGAGTGACATCCAGTTTATTCACCCCATCAAAAACACTTAGGAAAGCCATCTGGTCTCCCTTTTTCGTTCTGATAATGCGAACTGATTCAAGCTGGACCAAAACTGTAGCCTTACTGTTTAAAGTCAACTCAGAAATTGGTTGGTAGGGCCGTGACGCCATTTTTTGAGCTAAATGTAATGGATGTGTACTAAGTCCAATTCCTAGTAAATCCTGCTCTATACTGTAGCGTTCTGTCTGACTATAGTCTTCATACTCCACCCAAGAATAAGACGACTCTGCAAACAAACTCCCTAATTCATTAACAAAAGTAAAGAGGTTGCTTAAGTTTCCGATGATTTTCCGTCTATTAGGCTCAAAACGATCAAATAATCCTATTTGGATCAAAGGTGTCAAAATATCTACTTTTTGATATTTACTAGGAATACGTGTCAAAAAATCCTCTATAGAAATGTATTTACCATTTTGTTGGCGATCCTCAATAATCCAAAGTGCAAAATCTCTGGGCAAACCTTTTATGGTTTTTAGACCTAGTACAATCTTTCCATCGGAAATCTTGTCCATATAAGGAATTCTATTAATATCCAGGCTAGCTAAGGAAAAGCCATTTTCAATTGCATCCCTAATGTAATCACTTGACGAATAATTTAACATGACGTCATAGAATATCTGAGGATAATGCGTTTTAAAATAAGCTAATTGGAAGGCTAGGGCTGAATAAGCATAGGCATGACTTTTATTAAAACCATATCCTGCAAACTTAGTTATCATACTAAAGAGACGTTTAGCAACCTGTGGGTCACGCCCTAACTGACGACTTCCTTCCATGAATTGTTCGGACATCTTGGACATTTCATTGGCATCTTTTTTAGACATTGCCCGACGAAGCAAATCGGCTTTTCCAAGGCTAAAGCCAGCAAATACTTGGGCAATCTGCATAACCTGCTCCTGATAAAGCATGATACCATAGGTAGGTTCAAGAATTGGAGCAACCACTGGGTCAATGAGATCTACTTTCTCCTTACCATATTTACGAGCAACGAAATTATCTGTATAATCGCTAGCTCCTGGACGGTTGAGAGAGGTTGTCGCTACTACTTCTTCGAACTTAGCAGGTTTAATCCGTTTAAGGAGATTTATAGCACCTGCCTGCTCGAATTGAAAAATTCCCTTTGTCTTACCACTGGCAAAAAGCGCTAGGGTTTGTGAATCTTCCAAGTCAATGGATTTGATATCGATAGCGATTCCCTGTTCTTCTTCAAGCTTCTCCTTCATTTTTTGAACAAAGGTCAAATTTCGAAGCCCCAAGAAATCCATCTTAAGCAAACCATTGGCCTCGACTGCGGAAGCATCGTACTGTGTAACCATCATGTCCTCACCTGCCTTAAGAGGAATATGATTGGTCAGGTCATCATCGCTCATCACGATACCTGCAGCATGTATGGAGGTTTGTCTTGGCTGGCCTTCAATAGCCTTAGCAATTTCAAAAGCTCTCTGAAATTCCTGCCTCTGATTAATTAGCTGTCTGAATGACATATTTTTCTCATAGACAGTTGTCAAAGTATCTCGAAAAGATATTTTTTTACTGAGTTGGGATAATTCAAATTCCTTAGCTCCAAAACGTTTAAAAACATCTCGGATAGCCTGCTTAGCCCCAAAAGTTGAAAAAGTAACAATCTGTGCAGAGTGCTTACTACCATAACGGTCTCTAACGTAATGAAGAAACTCACTTCGATAAATATCAGGTAAGTCTATATCGATATCAGGCATACTATAACGTTCCTCATTTAAGAAACGCTCGAAAAGTAAATCATTTTTAACTGGATCAATTCCAGTAATATCAAGGACATAAGCTACCAAACTCCCTGCAGCAGACCCACGTCCCATTCCCATATAATAACCTCGACTACGACCAAAACGTAACAAATCCCAAACAATCAAGAAATAGTCATCAAAACCCATTTGATGTATTATTGACAATTCCTTGTCTAAACGTTCCTGATAAGCTGGTTCTCTTAACGCTTTACTATCTAATCCAGATTGAGCTAACTGACGCAATTGATCAACTGCTGGCATTTCACGATTAAAACGAGGAAGCTTGAGATTTGTATCAAATTGATAAGAGACGTCTGAAACAAGCTGATTCAAATTGTTTAAAGCCTCTGGAAGCTTACTATAAGCTTCTTCCATTTCTTTGGCCGAGAAAAGGAGCTGATTCATAGGACAGATGGATACCTCAGACAAGGACACATTTTGTGAGATAGCATGTAACGTCTGGATAGTCGAGCGATCTGCATTTTCAAAGTAACGCACTGTATGTAAAGGAACCACAGGATAATCAAACTCTTTACCAGCATCCTCAGGTCTTACCCCAATGAAAACTTCTGAGCCAAGACTCATCCCAGGCTCCCAGTCCTCACTTGGAAGAATTAGGGCAATGTCATTCAGATAGTCTGAAAAATATGTAAACTCCCGCTGTCCTGAAGACAGCTCTGTTGCCAACTTCATCAAGTTTTTATAGCCCTGATTATTTTTAGCTAATAGGCGAAAGGGAATTTTTCTCCCTTCATAGAATAAATTAGCTTCTGTTCCAATTAAAGGACGTAAACCATTTCTGATTGCAAGCTGGGCAAAATGATAGGCCGCATAGAGATTATCACGATCCATCAAACCAATGCTTTGATAACCAAGCTCTTTGGCACGTTTTACATAGGTGTTTAAATCTACAACACTGTCCATGAAGCTATATACTGATTTTGTATCCAATTGTGCAAACATGAAGGGCTCCTTTCAACATTATTTTTTGTCAAATAATAATTTAGGTTTCTAGAAAAAATTAAAGAAATCTATTCAAATAGTATTATATCACAAGTTTTTAAGCATATTAAAAGCAGAACCAAGGGTTCTGCTTTCTTGAAGGCATTATTTTCTTAATAATACTCACCTTGACGGTAGTTCCAAGAATTAAAGTGGTCTGAAAGGTTCATCATAATTTTATCTATATCAAGACCTTTACGGATAACTACTGGACATGGTTCTACTGAACGGCTTCCCTCACCTTGTTCAGGAATTAATTTACCGCCTGCATCAACCATTGATACCATAACACCTTGTTCATAACGTGTTTCAACAGTTTTATCAGGCTGAATTGACGCAACGTATTCATCAGCTTCAATGACAAGGTCAACAGCATTTTCAATACGTTCACCAATACCTTCAACCTTACCACGGTTACCTTCACCTGAAGGGTTTGCTGATGAAGCATAAACCATTTTACCTTCTTTTTCCCACATTTCTTTAGCAATTTGCTCACCAGGTTTACCAAATTTAATAACGAAACATGATGTTCCACGTGCATCAGTCATAAGCTCTTCACGGCCATCACCAAATGCTTGGAGTTTTGCGTAAGCATCCTCACGCCACGGAAGAATACATCCAAGAAGAATGTCTTCATCCCAGTGCTTTTGATAGAAAGCATCAATTTCAGGAGTCAATTGTGCCAATGCACGCAACTCATCCATGCTTCCGCAAAGAACAACACCTGGTTTGTTACGGTTACGTTCCTTAGCTTCGAATTTACGTTCCAAACCAGCTTTATCGCTAGTCATAATAATATAACCAACTTTAGTTGGTGTAACGATACATCCACCTTCACCTTTAAGAATTTCAAAACCTTCTTGGTTAAGGTTACCATCCCATTGGACATGTTTAGTCATAATGTGTGTTCTCCATTTAATTTATAATACATATATTTTACCATGTTCATAGCTATCAGGCAAGTAATTTTCGGAATATTCGAAAATATAAGACTATTACTGCCAATAGCTTGGACGATGTTTTTCGTACTCGGTTATCAAATCCTCATACTGCATGGTAATCCCTATATCATCTAATCCATTTAAAAGTTTATGTTTCCATTCACCATCAATTTCAAAAGTGAACTCACCAACCGGTGAAATAATTTTTTGTTGTTCTAAGTCTACCGTCACTTCATCAGTAGGTTTTAATTGTTCCAATTTTCGACGTACTTCTATCGGTTGAACAATTGGTAACATCCCATTATTAAGTTCATTATTATAGTGAATGTCTCCGAAGGAACCTGCAATAACAACTTTAAATCCGTAGTCAGCTAGGGCCCACGCAGCATGTTCACGAGATGAACCTGCACCGAAATTATCGCCTGTTATTAAAATAGTTGCTTTACGATATTCAGGTCGGTTAAAAACAAAATCAGGATCCTCAGTGTATTTGTTATCTTTATAACGCCAAGAATACATCAAATATTTTCCAAAACCTTTTTTGTCAATCAGTTTGAGAAACTGTTTGGGAAGAATCTGGTCGGTATCGATGTTATCATTCATCAATGGAACTGTCGTACCGGTATAAATGGTAAATTTTTCCATGTTTCCTCCTTATTGTACTTCTGGCATTCGGCGAACATCAACGAAATGTCCGGCGATAGCTGCTGCCGCTGCCATTGCAGGACTACAAAGGTGTGTTTTTGCTCCAAACCCTTGTCGATCCTCAAAATTTCGATTACTTGTTGAAGCACAATGGACCCCATCAGGCACTTTATCTGGATTCATTCCAAGACACATTGAGCATCCTGGCTCTCTCCATTCAAAACCAGCATCTTTAAATATCTTATCCAACCCAATTTTCTCTGCAGCTCGTTTAACAGGTCTAGAACCTGGAACCACAATAGCTGTCAAATTAGGGGAAATCTTCTTACCTTTAACAATTCTGGCTGCCAACTGCAAGTCACTCAAGCGAGCATTAGTACAAGACCCAATAAAGATATACCCAAGATTAATGTCTTCTGCTTTTTGACCCGGACGAAGACCCATATAATGGTATGCACGCTCATCATTCATATCTCGAACTTCAGGGAAAGGCGTATCAAAATCTACCCCCATAGATGGATTAGTTCCCCATGTGACCATTGGTGCCAACTCAGAAACATCCATTCGAATGACTTTATCGTATTCTGCATCATCATCACTAACTAGTGTCTTCCAGTCAGCTACTGCTGCATCAAAATCCTCAGGAACACATTCTCGACCACGCATATAATCATATGTTGTTTGGTCTGGATTCATAATTCCCATTTTCGAACCAAATTCAATTGACATATTACAGATTGTCATACGTTCTTCCATAGTCAAACGGTCAATTGCCTCACCGCGGTACTCTACAACATAACCCACTCCACAAGCAACCCCATATTTAGCAATCAAGGCGAGAATGTAATCTTTTGAATAAATGCCTTTCTGAGGCTTCCCAGTGAATTCTACCAACATCTTTTTAGGTTTGACTTGCCAAAGTGTCTGTGTAGCAAAGACATGCTCAACCTCACTCGTTCCAATACCAAAGGCTATAGCTCCAAAGGCACCGTGGGTAGCTGTGTGACTATCCCCACAAACAATAAACTTACCTGGTTGCGTACGTCCTGTTTCTGGACCAACCATATGTACAATTCCTTGCTTATCCGAACCATGTGACGCATTGTCAATACCAAACTCAATGACATTTTCAGCAAGTTTATCAATTTGTGCCTTAGAAATAGCATCTCTAATATCAAAGATATTCACAGTTGGAACATTATGGTCAAAGGTCCCAAAAGTCAGATCTGGACGCCTTACTTTACGTCCAGCATCACGAAGACCTTGAAAAGCTTGAGGACTAGTCACTTCATGAATATAATGTTGGTCCACGTACATAAGTTGGGGTTGCCCCTCATCACCCGTAATTACGTGGCGGTCCCAAAGTTTATCGAAAATTGATTTTCCGCTCATAAAATACTCCAATTATAATCTAAGGATTGGTTAATCCGAAAGCTTCGTTAGGATAAGGTATAAAAGAACGACATCTATAACAATCCCTGAAAGCCAGCAGAACTTAAAGTACCATTTGTTAATTTTATGTCTAAATAGTCTCCCACCTAGAAAGGCACCAATACCACCAAAGATAATAGTCTGCAATAATAATGACTTCTCAGAAATCCGTCTCTTATGTTGAATAGCCTTATGTTTATCAAGTCCATAAACGGATAAGATGACTAGATTCCACACCAACAAAACACTTAGTAACACTAATTTCAGTGTCATGATTTTAGAGATTGCTAATAATAGCTGCTGTCATTTCAGCAGTCGAAGCCTGACCACCCAAATCACGTGTCAAGATGCCTTGATTCAAGGTCTTATCAACAGCATTTTCAATCAATTCTGCCCCTTCAGTTTCATTAAAACTTTCACGTAACATCATAGCTACTGACAAAATCATTGAAATTGGATTGGCAATACCTTGACCAGCGATATCTGGTGCTGAACCATGAATCGGTTCATAAAGACTTGGACCGTTTTCAGAATGACTAGCAGACGGCATAACACCTAGGGTACCTGGAAGAACACTTGACTCATCAGATAAGATATCACCAAAGAGGTTTTCAGTCACAACAACATCAAAGCGAGCTGGGTTGGTAATCATAATCATTGCTGCACTATCAACGAGCTGGTGTTCAAGAGTTACATCTGGAAACTCCAAAGAAACTTCATCAGCAACCTTACGCCACAATTTAGAGGTCGCCAAAACATTTTGTTTATCAATGCTAGTAACCTTTTTGCCACGACCTTGGGCAATCTTGAAGGCACGACGCATGATGCGACGAATCTCATCAGCTGAATAATCATTTATATCACGAGCCTTATCTTCCTCTAAAATGTGCTCACCAAAGTAAATACCACCTGTAAGCTCACGAACAACGACAAAATCTACGCCTTCAATACGCTCCGGTTTAAGAGGTGACAAGTGTTTCAAAGCATCAAAGATACGAACAGGACGGATATTAGCAAAGAGATTCAACTCCTTACGAATGGCCAAAAGCCCTTGTTCGGGACGAACTGGTGCATTATCATATTTAGGTCCGCCAATAGCAGCCAAAAGGATAGCATCTGCCGATTTAGCAGCTTCTAGAGTAGCTTTAGGAAGTGGATGACCCTCAGCATCAATACCAGCACCACCAAAAGGTTTAGCATCAACATCATAATCAAATTCAATTTTTGAAGCTACTTTATCCAGAACTCCAAGACCTGCTGCCATGATTTCAGGTCCAATACCATCACCAGAAAGTGTTACAATTTTTTTTGTCATGTTTAACACCTCTTAAGTTTGTGGAAGGTCACGGTAAGAAACTTTTCGTGCCATCTCACCAGCATTTTCTTTTTGAACCAGCGTATTCGCATTAATATATGCAATTGCTGAAGCTTTCAAGACGTCAAAATCCAAACCTGAAGCGTTGAAGATTGTATCTGTGTCCACATTTTCTACAGATACAAGTACACGTGCTTGGGCATCAATACCATCAGTTATGGCATCGATATTATAAGAAATCAAGCGGACTGTTTGATTGAAGAACTTATCGATAGCATTGAAGATAGCTTCAACTGATCCTTGGCCATTTGCCAAAAATTCTACAGCTTCCCCGTCTTCATTTACCAAGCTAACTGCAGCAGTAATTGTTTCATCAGGATTAGTTGTCAAGCGAAGATCTTGGAAATGGAAGCCTTCTGGATTTTCAACATTAGTCCCAGCAACAAGTGCACGAATATCAGCATCAGTAATTTCATGTTTTTTATCAGCCAAGCGCTTGAATTTAGCAAAGAGTGGTTTGATATCTTCTTCAACAAAGTCAAGCTCAAGTTCTTTCAATTTTTCAATAAAGGCATGGCGACCTGACAATTTACCAAGTGGAAGTGAGCTTTTCTTAACCCCAACCAACTCGGGTGTAATGATTTCATAAGTAAGAGGATTTTTAAGGAAACCATCTTGGTGGATACCAGATTCATGAGAAAAGGCATTCCCACCAACAACAGCTTTATTCTTAGGAATAGCGATACCTGAATATCGAGATACAAGTTCAGCAGTGTTGACTGTCTCATTAAGCACAATATCACTTGTTGCTTGATAGTAGTCTTCACGGATATTAAGTGCCACTGCCACTTCTTCAAGCGCTGCATTTCCGGCACGTTCACCGATACCATTCACAGTTCCTTCAACACGGCCAGCACCATTTTTAATAGCTGCAAGTGTGTTAGCTACAGCCATACCAAGGTCATTGTGACAGTGAGGACTAAAGATAATTTCACGATCTGATTTAACATTTTCAATGAGATATTTGAAAATATGACCGAACTCTTCAGGAGTTGTAAAACCCACTGTATCCGGAATATTAATATAAGTCGCACCGGCATCAACTGCTGTTTGAACAACTTCCAAGAGATAATCGAGCTCTGTACGAGTAGCATCTTCAGGTGAAAACTCAACAACATCAAAACGTTCACGCGCATAAGTCACATGTTCTTTGATAATCTCAAGAATTTCTTCTTTTGATTTTTTAAATACCTGCTCTCTCTGTTCTACAGAGGTAGAATTGTACAGGTGGACAATCGCGTGGGGCGCACCCTTTACCGCTTCAAAGGTTTTCTTGATGATATGCTCTCTTGCCTGGGTCAGAACCTGGACGGTAACATCGTCCGGAATCATATTGCGGTCGATTAAGGCGCGCATAAAGTTGTATTCTGTCTCGGAAGCAGCAGGGAAACCAACTTCAATTTCTTTGAAACCGATTTTAACCAGCATTTCAAAGAACTGCAGCTTTTCTTCTAAGCTCATCGGCTCAATCAGAGCCTGGTTGCCATCACGTAAATCAACGGAGCACCAGATAGGCGGCTTGTCGATATAATCCTTCTTTACCCAGTCATAAGTACATTCAGGCGGCATAAAATATGCACGCTGATATTTTTCGTATCCTTTCATATTGAACCTCCAAAAAAATATTCTGATTATGTTGCAGTGTTACTCGCGTAAAAAAAATCTTCCGTCTCTATCATTCGAAGATGAATCATAGAGACGAAAGAAAACTTTCGCGGTACCACTCTATTTCATGTTGTTACATGCACTCATTAGCACTATCATGCCATTCCCGGGTAACGGTGGGAGTCCGTCGCGACCTACTATAGGGTTCAGCCGGCAGCTTCAAGGCGAGTTCACTGTATTCCTTCTGCCGTCTTGCATCAACCGGCGGCTTTCTGAGAGAATTCCTGACAGTTACTATTCCTTTTCATAGCCTTTTTCAAATGTCTTTGGTAATACTAACACAAAAAAGTGCATTTGTGTATGATTAAATTTAATCACTTATATTGATATATTTTAATAAGGAATCTGACCGCTCTTGCTATATTTATTCCAAACACTCTGATATTGGAAAGTTGCCACAATAGCATAAATTGCTGCCACAAGAATCAGCCATCCGCCAAACGTTCCTGACGAAAGGAATACGTAAATGGTATTAATGACGCCATAGACACAAAGTAAAATAGAGCATACACGGCTCTGCGCAAGATGAATAGCAAGTCCGAGTCCGAGCATAATTGCAACATCAATCAGTGAGGTATAAGTATGTAAAAAAGCAATAAGAAGCAGATTAATTCCTACACATATATAAATGATAACAGAAGAAGCAATAATATTTCCTCTGTATTTCTTGCAGAGTGGAGAATGATAGAAATCGTGTTTACTCATTCCCTGTGGAACCTGATTCGGTGCAGCGTATGGATTGCCATAAGGATATTGCTGAGCATTGTTAAACTGAGGCTGTCCATTATAAGGGTTCTGCTGAGCATTGTTAAACTGAGGCTGTCCATTATAAGGGTTCTGCTGAGCGTTATTAAATTGGGGCTGTCCATTATAAGGATTTGGCTGTCCGTTGTATGGACGCTGGTTTGGCATTGGAGCCGGTGCACCGCAGTTCGGGCAGGTTCTAAAGTTATCCGGATATTGTGTTCCACATGATTGACATTGCATAAAATGTCTCCCCCTTTTGTATTCATTATATTATATAAGGTAATGCAGATGTATTGTATTCAGGTCGTTGACAGAATGAAATCATCTTTCTCTCAAAAACCTTAAAAATATCATCGAATCACCTATATCATATTATTCTATCTGTTTTCCTGATATCTGTAAACAATAAAATAAGAAGAAATCCCCATCTGCCTTACACACTGGCATCAATATGAGCTGCTTTTTTGCGGAGCCCGGAAAGATGGATATTAATTTCGCGTCGTACAGACTGAGCAGTGACAGGTTCTTCACCAGACTTATCGTCATGCTCTGCTTTGACCAAATCGGCAGTGTGCTTATCTGAGCCATCATCCGCTGCACCCACAGACTCTTCGGCAGAATCTGAACCGGAAGAGATTTCTGCATTATCGGTAGAATCGGATGTCGTTGCATCGGTTGAATCGGCAGAACTTTTATCCTTATCGGCTGGACTTACATCTTCGTAAGGCTCTTTGTCCGGTTTTGTCTGATATTCCGGCGTCTTGGTATAATCATTGTGTTCTTTTTCAATGGCATAGGTACGCTTTAAAATCTGCTCTAACATAGCCTTTTTCTTGGCTTTTGGAATGTGTGGGTCATTGGAAACCGTCTTAACCTCAGACATAAACTGTCCCATTTTATAGAGTTTTAGCTTCTCAACGTCCTTTTTGGTACGGCAGTTTTGAAGCTGTTTACGGTAAGCTGCCACTTCTTCCTTCAACTTTTCATGTTCTTTTAGGGCATCTGGATTGACTTTTTCTAAATACTGTTCTTCCTCCGGAGTTAATTCCTGACCGGAATCTAATTTTGCCTGAAGCTCCTGCTGGAAATTACTTTCATGCATCTGGGAAATCTGTTCCTGATAATGCTGTAACAGGCGTTCCTCCTGGGTCAGCTCCTGGTTCCGTTCTTTTTTGGTGGGACGCTGCGGGAGCCCCTGTTCCTTCTTGCGTTGGGAAAGAACCACAAGTGAGTTTTCGAGTTTGAGATTCATATCTTTTCCTCCTTGAAAAGTTCTGTGAAAATCCATTTTCACATATGCCGTTTATGAGAATCTACTATATAAATAATATCGGCAAAATAAAATAAGACTTTACAACAAAACAAACAATTGCTATTCTAAATATTAAGTAATTTAAGAGGAGGACATTTTATGTTTAACAGTAACGTGCTGTGGATTCTTGCGGCATTTGTGGTATATATGGGTGTGATGATTGCCATAGGTGCGAAATATATGAAAAGTACAAAGAATTCAGAAGATTATTTTCTTGGAGGAAGAGGCTTAAGCGGCTGGGTGGCAGCATTAAGCGCACAGGCATCTGATATGAGCGGATGGCTTCTGATGGGACTTCCGGGTGCGGTATATGCATTTGGAACCGGTCAGGCATGGATTGCTATTGGACTGTTTATTGGAACGGTCTGCAACTGGATATTTATTTCCGGAAGACTGCGCAGATATACCATCCGTGCCAATAACTCCCTGACTTTACCGGAGTATTTCCAGAATCGTTTCCATGATAAGAAGAATGTGTTGTTGTGTATTTCTTCTATAGTAATAGTCGTATTCTTTCTGGTATATACTGCATCTGCATTTGCAGCAGGCGGAAAATTGTTCCATGCAGTAACCGGTGTTGATTATACCGTAGCTTTAACCATCGGTGCAGTTGTTATTTTACTGTATACCTTCATGGGAGGTTTTATGGCAGTATGTGTAACAGACTTTATTCAGGGAATGCTGATGCTGGTTGCACTTCTTGCGGTGCCTCTGATGGCATATGCGGTGGTAAGTGGCAATGGCGGATTAAGAGAACTTTTAGATGCCAGCGGAGTAGCAGGAGGAAGCGATTCCTATATGAGCCTCTGGCAGAATGGTGGAGAGCCATATCGTGCCATCGATATTATTTCGCAGCTCGCATGGGGATTGGGATATTGCGGAATGCCTCATATCCTGACCAGATTTATGGCGGTAAAGAGCCAGAAAGAATTAAATAAATCCAAAGGTATTGCAATTGTCTGGGTAGCATTATCCTTAACCTTTGCCTGCATCATCGGTGTGGTTGGAAGAGCGTACCTGTATCCGGAAGTGCTTGGAAGCGCCGGGGCAGATTCTGCGGAAAATGTATTCATTAATATGATTACACATTTGTTTACGAAGCAGTATGCATTGCCGTTTGTTGCAGGAATCTTCCTGTGCGGAATCCTTGCAGCAATTATGTCTACTGCAGATTCACAGCTTTTAGTAACTGCATCTTCCGTATCAGAAGATATATACAAAGGTGTAGTAAATAAAGAAGCAAGTGATAAAAAGGTTCTTATGGTCAGTCGTATTACAGTAGTGGTAGTTGCGATTATTGCTTATATCATTGCACTGAATCCGAACAACTCCATTATGGGACTGGTATCCAATGCATGGGCAGGCTTTGGCGCTGCATTTGGACCACTGGTAGTATTGTCACTATTCTGGAAGCGTACGAACAAACCGGGAGCAATTGCAGGAATTGTATCCGGTGGTGTGGCAGTTATCATCTGGGATTATATTCCTTTGATGAAAAACGCAGACGGTGCCATGGTAACACTTGGAACCGGAACCGGAATCTATTCCCTTCTGGTAGGATTCTTCTTAAGTTTAATCTGTATCGTAATTGTGAGTCTTTGTACCAAAGCTCCAAACGAAGAAATGCAGAAAGAATTTGCAGACGTTGCTGACAAGAACATAGAATTATAATAGAAAAGAAAAGCTGTTTATTTGCAATGGGCAAAAGGGTGCCGGCAAGTAAACAGCTTTTTATAATGAAAAAACAAGGCAGAAGTGAAAATACCGCAAAAAATATAGGAAATGGATTGTACGCAAAAAAATACAATTTTTCTAAAAAAAGTATTGCAAAAGCGAAACCTGTCGTGTATACTAATCCTTGCTGTGACATTGATAGCGTAGAAGCGTGAGGTTGCTGCCCACTGTGG
>OLWA01003066.1_pt1 | contig 13456 bp, 9 predicted proteins | sample 1673251 | NCBI WGS metagenome assembly OLWA01 (sample SAMEA3178937, study PRJEB25190) | human gut metagenome | biome: human gut; feature: human-associated habitat; material: faeces | place: Austria | collected 2013
CTGCGATTTCTTATTTCTTATGCAATTCAAGCTTTTCCAACAGAACCAAATAATTCCATTTTTTCTTTTACTGTTGCTTTGATTGCCTCTGCTCCCGGAGCAAGAAGTTTACGAGGGTCAAATCCTTTTCCTTCGAGATCTTTTCCTGCTTCAATGTATTTACGTGTAGCAGCCGCGAAAGAAAGCTGGCACTCTGTATTTACATTGATTTTTGACACGCCAAGGCTGATTGCTTTCTTGATCATGTCTTCCGGAATACCTGTACCTCCGTGAAGTACGAGTGGCATTTCTCCTGTCAGCTGCTGAACAGCATCCAGCGTCTCAAAGCTGAGTCCTGCCCAGTTTTCCGGATATTTTCCGTGAATATTTCCGATTCCTGCTGCCAACATCGTTACGCCAAGGTCAGCGATCATCTTACATTCTTTTGGATCTGCACATTCGCCGGCTCCGATAACACCATCTTCTTCTCCACCGATGGAACCAACTTCTGCTTCGATTGACATTCCTTTTTCTTTACAGATTGCTACCAATTCTTTTGTCTTTGCCACATTTTCTTCGATTGGATAATGAGAGCCGTCAAACATGATTGAAGAAAATCCTGCTTCGATACAAGCTTTGGCACCTTCGTAGCTGCCGTGGTCAAGGTGAAGGGCAACCGGAACTGTGATATTCAGCTCTTCCAGCATACCATTTACCATGCCTACAACCGTTTTGTATCCACACATATATTTTCCGGCTCCCTCAGATACACCAAGGATAACCGGTGAATTGCACTCCTGTGCTGTGAGAAGAATGGATTTTGTCCACTCCAGGTTGTTGATGTTGAACTGACCTACTGCATATTTACCTGCTTTTGCTTTTTTGAGCATTTCTTCTGCTGATACTAACATCTTTCTTCCTCCATTTCTTTTTTATTTTTAGTCTGCTTACACAGACTTATCGTCCACAACATTTTTTGTATTTCTTGCCGCTTCCGCATGGACACGGATCATTTCTGCCAATTTTGGGTTCTTCGCGGCGGATCGTACCGGAATTTTTCTGCTTGCGGTACAATTCTTTTCTGCGCTCCGCACTCAGGATCGAATCCCACTGTGGCAGTGTGTACAGCCATTCGGCATTGCAGTCTACCATATTATAATACAATTTTTCGCAGTCAATATCCAATTTAATCTCGGTATCTTTTTCCATCGTATCGATTGGATTTGGCTCTTTCAAACTATCATTGATTCCATCCAGGAAACCAACCATCATAGAAAGCGGTACTTCGTACTTCTCTGCCAGTCCTTCTACAGTTCCGGTCACAACTTCTGTCGGATTGGTCAAAAGTTTTTCATAAATGCCTTTTTCCAACTGGAAGTAATTGTTCCAAAGCTGCTCTCCTTCTTTTGAATTCTGCATTTCTTCACTATATGCGTACTCACGCCATTCTTGTAACAATGACATAATTTAATTCCTCCTGCGATTTTGCAATTTTCATTAGGTATTCCCTTTTTTCATTGTATCACACTTTTTAGTGACAAGCAATGTTTTTCTTTTGGCAGAAAAAGAGAGTTCCGCACGTTGCCGTTTGGAACTCTCCGGGGGATTTATTATTACATTTTATGATACGATGTGTTCGACGCCATCTGCATCTGTGATGATAATAGTATGCTCCACACCTTGTTTCACATAAAGATTCAAGTTCCAGCTAGGAGCTGTATTTCCATTTACATCTTTTATCACAAAACTTGAAATATGCTGGTCAACACCATCTATTGTCACTTTTTGGATTCCACTGTAACTCTTCACCGCCACACTAACGGCAGTATAACTATCTTTCGTCAAGAATCCATCCTCTCTGGCAATCGGTTTACTGCCGATCGAATAAACAGCACCTCCGTAAATTGCCACATCACAATGCTGTTGATTCTGACCATCACCCAAGGCATATTTGGATCCTGTAGCCGAAATATTACCACCATAAATTTCAACGGTAAGCGTAGTTACATCTGTCTTGGCTTCAGATCCTCCTGCACCGATACCGGCTCCATTTCCACCGGACTGCGCGTAAATATCACCACCATAAACGATGATTTTTCCACCACCGCGTCCGCACTGTCCATCACCGATACCAGCTCCATTTCTCCCACCTTTGGCAACAATCGTTCCACTGTAGATAACAATTTTTCCGAGTGTTCCCGCATCTGCATCCTTGTCACTTCCTGATGCACCGATAGCTGCGGCAGACTGTCCACCCATCGCAAAAAGTTTTCCTGTACCACTCAGAGAAAGTTCACACCCTTTCGGCACTTCAATACATGCTTTCTTCGCCGGCGAATTCAATGTCGTCGTTCCACTCAGCTGCAAATTCACCTTTGCTTTATTCGTAAGAGTGATCGGACTTCCTGCCGCCGTCGTAATGATAACATTGTCAAGTACGATTGTATGCGTTCCACCGGAAACCGTAATCGAATTTGTCGTCGATGTGCTGTTTCCGCTAATTGTATACGCCCCAGTGTAACTCTGTTTCTCGCCGTCACCAATCGTATAGCCATCTTCCTCAATCAAAATATTTCCTTCCAAAAGATCCAGAGTCTTTGTTGTCTCTGGTTTTTCCGGTTCCGGCTCTGTTGTCGGTACTGCCGTTGGCTCCGCTGTCGGTTCTGTACTTGGTTCTGCCGTTGGTTCCGTACTTGGTGTCGCCGTTGGCACTGTAGTCGGGGTTGCTGTTGGCACCGTGGCAGGTGTTGCCGTCGGTGTCGCCGTTGGCGTCGTTCCTTTTACCAAATTGATCAATGCCGTAAATGCTGCTTTTGGCATATAATTTTCATCAAACAGAGATGGGTAATACGGTCCATCATTCTTTTGCGTGTTTAACCAGGTATCCAAATCGGTCAGATTCCAGAATGTAACACCGCTTACATTAACATTGTTACTATTTTTCTGCGTAAGCACTATATTCATAAATTTAGAATATGCATTTGCTAACGTTTCCTGTCCGGATTCGGAATTGTCTTTGCTCGCAAAATCAAGTTCCGTAATCTGCACCTCATAGCCATTTTGCTTAAACAAATTCAACGCATTTTTAATATTGTCGCCATCGCTGACATTCAAGTTTGTCTGATGCGCCTGCATTCCCAAACCGTCGATCGTACCTGCTGCCTTGGCATCTGCCAGATATTTTACCACAGCTTTCATCTGTCCCGGAGACGCCATGCCTACATAATCATTGTAGAACAACTTTGCGCCGGATCCGGCCGCTGTCTGAGCTGCTCTTGCATATTCAAACGCTTTCGTAATGTAAGTATTGTCCTCTTCGCCAAAAATCGCTCCATAAAGACTCTGTGTACCTGTTCTCAGCTTACAGCCATTGTCATTGATCACCTCATTGACAACATCATACGCATATACCACACCCGGATATTTCGTCTCTGTGTATTGAATAATCTGCGTGATATAACTCTGCATACGCTGTAACATTGTTTCTTCATCTACTAGATTGGTAATATTTGTCTTTGCCGTGCCATTCCCATCGTATTGGGCCTCGTAGCCTTCACAAAAATACCAATCTGGCGTCTGTGAATACCAAACCAATGTATGGAAACGCACTTGCAGATTATTTGCCCGCGCAAGACTTAAACATTTATCGATAATATCGGTGTTTATCACCGGCATGCCATCTGCGGAAGCCTTGGATTTTTCCTGATTCAAAAGGCTTTCCGGTTTCAATTCATCGCCAAATGTCACTCTGGTATAATGATGTTTAATAAACTGTAATATTTCATCATTTTTCAAATTATAACTGTACACTTCACATCCCATCGGGAATTGTTTGCTGTACGCTTCACTCAGGCTTTCTGTCGCAAGCACTTTGTCCAAATCAAGATGTTTTTCCGTTATGGAAATATTGTCCACGTAAAATTCACTTTGATAGTTTTGCATCTCAAAATACATATGAAGCTGTTTCACATCTCCCGGTGCTACCACCGTCGCTTGTATTTTCTTCCAATTTCCGGTAGGCACTTTCAATGACTGAATCGTCGTATATGTGATGTTTCCGGCAAAGTCCTCTGCCTGCCACATGCAATTGATCATGCGGTCACCACCAGCCTGATGTTTGACATAAGCTTCTATCGTATATGTAGTATAATCCGTTACATTATAAGTCACGTCAATCTGCGGACCGGCCCAGTTTTTCTCGCGATTCGATACTTTCAGGCAATAGTTATCATTGTAACCGCCCTCTGTAACGGTCAATGTTTCTTTTCCTTGCCGCCCAGTCACATACGTATTTTTTCCATCCTCAAAATCAAGTGAGAGTGCTTTTCCTTCTTCTGCCGGAATCGGTGTCCCCGGCACTTTTGTCGGCTCACTGCTTGGCTGTGTACTTGGCTGCGTGCTCGGTGCCACACTTGGCTCTGCTGTCGGAACGCTGCTTGGTGCCACGGTCGGACCGATTGGTGGTTTCTCACTCGGCTGTGCAGATGGCTTCGCACTTGGTACCACACTCGGCTGTGCAGATGGTTGTTCGCTCGGTATCACACTTGGCTGTGCACTCGGCTGCATGCTCGGAACTGCACTCGGCTGCGTGCTTGGTGCTATGCTAGGCACTGTATTTGGTGTTTTCGTTTCCGTCGCATTCGGTTCTTTCGTCGAAATACTTGCTGCTTTTTTTACCGTCACACGGCATTTTAAAACATATTTCTTTCCACGATAACGAAAACGGCTCGTAACATAGGTTTTTCCTTTTTTCTTCGCCGTTATCTTTCCGGTTTTGCTAACCGTTGCAATTTTTTTATTCTTGCTTTTCCATGTAATCTTTGTCTTTTTATTGACATATTTTACTTTGACTTTTTTGGATTTTCCAACAGTCAGAACGACTGTTTTCTTAGATAATCTCGGTTTCTTTGCTGCTTCACTTTGTTCGGCCGGCGTGCACAATGCGACTATCATCGCAGTGATCAAAAGAACTACCAGCCACTTTGTTTGTTGACTTTTTCTTGCTTTTTCCATGCGTATTCCTCCAATTTGGTTTTCCAAAATTGTACTCCGACCATTATCATACTATTACCTACAATAAAACGTACTATTTTTCTCCAAATCACCCAGAATACAGATTAGAAAAGCGACTGCTGCTACAATCGCCTTTCATGGTTCAATATTAACAAGTTTTTTTCGAAAAGTCAATCTTTTTTGTGCATTTTACACAATTTTTACACTTTATTCTCCCAGGCTTTTTATTTCAAAAAGGCATCGACACCATCGGCAATTCCTTTTACCATCTTTTTCTGATAAGAAGCAGATGCCATTTTCAGGTCTTCGGCGCGGTTGCTCATAAATCCCATCTCAATAATCGTAACAGGGACTTTGCACCAATTGATGCCCGTCATCGTGTCGGTGTACATTACTCCGCGGTTTTTGGCACCTGTCGCCGCACAATATTTCCGAATCATTTTCTTAGAAAATTTCTGGCTGGCTTTGCGCACCTTTTTCGACATATATTTGTTGTTTCCTGTCGGAGCGATTGACAATGCACCGCTTACCGAAGTGCTTTCCGAAGAGTTCGCATGAATGCGGATAAATGCATCTGCCTTTGCCGCATTTGCCACTTTTGCACGCTCTACGTTGGAAATGTTGACATTGTGCTTTGTGCGCACCATGACTACTTTATAGCCTCTCGCCACCAGCTCTTTCTTTACTTTTTTCGCCACCTGCAGATTCAGCTGATATTCACCAAGTCCGCTTGCTTTTCCCGATGTCCCGGATGTTACCTTTGCTTTTTTCGTCGAAGAGCCCGGGCCGTTTGGCTCCAACGAACTGTTTCCGCGCAGCTGATGTCCGGCATCGATTGCCACCACTTTCTGTCCGTCTTTTGTCGCCGCCTGTGTCACTCCTCCGGTCATCATTACTCCCAGGATCAAACCTGCTGCCAATACTCGTAATTTCATTTCTTTCCCTTCCTTTCATTTTCATTGTACCTACAAAAAAAGAGCAAACACATAATGCATTTGCTCCTTCGTGCGGAGTATGGGACTTGAACCCACACGTCTTTGAGACACATGATCCTTAGTCATGCCTGTCTGCCAATTCCAGCAACTCCGCATACCACAGTCAAGCCGCGTCCACGACTTGACTGCTTGACTATTGTATCAAATAATTCTCCTTCTGTCAAGGATTTTTTTGATTTTTGTTAATTATTTTTCAAAAATAATTTTTGTTATTGTAACACTTCCGGCATATCCGGCTTTTCCGGCATTGATAACAACATAAGGATTGGTTCCCGCTGCCTCTTTGACTTTATCAAGATTTACAACAAATACGCCTTCTTCGTTCACGCCATATTTCGGATCTGCCACTTCTTTGCCCTCTACTTTGTGTCCCACAATTCCATGGAACTCAAATGTTGGATCCGATGCCGTAAATTCAATTCGGCAAGTGCTGTATTTTGAAAAATCGATATCTTCCGGCAATAACACTTTTGCTGTAGGCGCATACTGAGACATGCCGCTTTCTACATAGCTTACAGCCTTTGGAAGTGTGTTCACTAAGCTGTCATCTCCTACCATAATGGACTTATAGGTAAATGTGCCTTTGAATCCTGCTGTTGCTGTAGAAACATGCATATACACTTTATCCTCTGCTCCAATTTTGGCAAAAGCTGCATCATTTACTTCTATCTCAACACTTCCTCCGGTTTTTCCATAGGCATCCAGAACAGCCGGCGAATTCCATTGATCTCCCGTTTTTAATCCAATATTGAATCCCTGTGTGGCTGCAACATCCGTATCGCCCTCCACAGCTGTATAATTCAATACAATTTTACATCCGGCAGATAATTTTGTCTTATCAATTTCAAAGACTCCCATCGAACTATACTGAGCGAATCCATTTGGCACGTAAGCAAAAGAAGCTCCTTCTCCAAGGGCACTGCCTTCCAGAACCAATTTTGTCTCTTCCCGCTTCGTAACATCGTCTGTTTCGACGTTTGACGTATCTGCTCCCGGTGTCTCTATGCCCGGCTCCGGTTCGGATGGTTTCGGTGTTTCAGCAGGCGCAATCGGCTCAATTGTAATATCCGGCACCGTCTGTCCTTCCGGTAAAAGTGCCACACGCAAGATTTTAACTTTCCCCGCATAACCGGCTTTTCCGGCATTGATAACGACAAACGGATCTGTCCCGTTCTCTTTCAATACATTATTCAATGTAATCTGGAACATTCCCTTGGATACTGCGCCATACTGTGGATCCGTCACTTCCGCTCCGTTCACTTTATGACCCACGATTCCGTGGAATTCAAAAGAAAGATCCGACGCCGTAAAGTCAATGCGGCAAGTTTTGTATTTACTAAAATCAACGTCTGCCGGCAGATTTACTTTTGCCGTTGCTGCGTATTGATTCAATCCGTTTTCCACATAGGTATAAGCAGAAGGAAGTTCTTTTACAAGACTTTCCGTACCGGCTTTTACACTTGTATATGTAAAGGTTCCTTTGAAACCGGCTGTCGCGGTGGAAACATGCATGTACAATTTCTCTCCGGCATTGATTTTCTCCATTTTTGTGCTATCCATAGAGATCTCAATCTTTCCACCTGACTGGTCATATACATCACAAACCGCCGGTGAATTCCATTTATCTCCTGTTTTCAGTCCCACATTAAACTTCTGGCTGTCAGCAACGTCTGTATCCCCTTCTTTTGCTTCATATGTCAATGTAATGGTGCTGTCTTTTGTTAGACTTGTTTTGTCAATCTCAAAAACACCAACAGACTGATACTGCGCCGCCCCATTTGCCTTATACGTAAAGTCTGCGCTTTCTCCAAGGGCATCCCCTTCAATCACAAGTGCTTTTGGTGCTTCTGTCGGTGTCTGACTCGTTTCCGGTGCCTTACTTGTCTCCGGTGCCTTGCTTTCTTCCGGTGCCTTGCTTGTCTCCGGTGCCTTGCTTGTCTCCGGTGCCTTGCTCGTTTCCGGTGCCTTGCTTGTCTCCGGTGCCTTGCTTGCTTCCGGTGCCTTGCTTGCTCCCGGTGCCTTGCTTGCTCCCGGCGCTTTACTTGCTTCCGGCGCTTTGCTTGCTTCCGGCGCTTTTACAGATTTTACCGTAACAACGAGAGTCTTTTTCACTCTCTTTTTCCCATTGATCATGGTCACAGTAATTTTCGCTTTTCCTGCTTTAAGCCCTTTTACCGTAAGACCTTTCGCAGATTTTTTCGTGATCTTTACGACTTTCTTTGCCTTTGCTTTCATTTTACATTTGATTTTTTTGGCATTTTTAATCGTAACTTTTTTGCTGCCTCCAACCCGAACTGAAATTTTTGTCTTGCTGAGTTTCGGCTTTTTGGCAGCTTCCGTTTCATTTGCCGGAATTCCCGACGCCACGACAGCCGCTGCCAAGAGCATAGCTGTTGTCTTTGTAAACATTTTTTTGTTCATTTCGTAAACCTCCTTACATACATCACAATGTTTTATAAACAGTTTACCAATATCCGACAACAAAATCCATGATGTATAAGGCGGTCTTTTTGACCTTTTTGGCATTTATTGTTTTACAAACCAACTCAAAAGTTTGCTATTTTCCTTCTGTATTTTTTTCATCTGGGAATGTGGCAGCGGCGCCATGACAGAGCCGGTTTCCACGGTCACATTCGGTATTTTCTTATTGTAAATGAGCCAGTCCCCAAATCCACCGTTCGGATCGGTACTGATGGATTTGGGCATCAGGCGGTAGTGTGTAAATCCATTCACCTTGGTCGCAAGGTTTTTTTGGCGTTCATAGAGCGATGCCTCGGATTCTACATTGTAGTTCCAATAAAGAATACTTCCGGTGGAATGATAGTTCAAGGATGCCTTCCAGCCCGAATTACGATTGACAAAGTTCATCATCACACGGGTTTCCTTTTCGGATGCCGCCTTTTTCCCCGGATAAGAAAGTCCGTCCGCCTTTTTTGATTTTCCTTTTTTATTCCAGCCGCCCGGACAGTTAAAGTTTAAGTTTACCCCACGGGCGTTGCCTTTCCATGTCCGTGCGGAATTTTTCGTCTTTTTACAGATTTTCCGCAGTTTGGGATTGCGGATGGCATCAAAACCAAATTGGGAAATGGTTACGCCGTCCGGATTGATCATCGGAATGATATAAATGCATTTCCCTTTAAGCGCACTCTTGTAATCCGCGTATTCCCGCAAAATTTCTTCACTTTTGTGTGTGAGCATCTGGCAGTTGAGCCATTCTCTCGCATGAATTCCACCATTGATCAAATATTTTTTGGAAGCATACGGACTTCCGATGCGGAGGCACCAGATCGCACGCCCGTCTTCGCTGGTTCCGATATTCTGCAAAGAGGCTTTCCCTCGGTATTTCCACGCAAGTTTTCTGAGATCTGACGTCATGTCCTCATACGTATACTTGCTGTCTTTGACATTGACGATCCACGGCTCCTCTTTTACCGTGATACGTATTTTAATCTCATTTTTTTCAGAGCCTTTGACTTTTACACTTATGGTCGTCTTTCCTTTTTTGCGCGCCGTAATCTTTCCCTTTTTATCAACGGTCGCTGCTTTTTTGTTGGAGGAGGTCAATGTCAAACGGCTCATTTTATAATTTGTGCGTATCCGGGCCTGTTTTCCCTGATACACAAGCTCCGCATTTTTCCCTTTATTTTCCAGTTTCTTGTCAAATCGGATTTTTACGGTAAAGATTCGCTCTCCCTCTGCTTCTGTCACCTTTATCTGGCAGTTCTGTGCTTTGGACTGCCCTTTTTTCAAGCATTTTACCTGTCCGTTTTTTTCTATTTTCAATATTCCGCGGCGGCACAGCGAAACGGTCTCGCCAATCGGTTCAAATGTGGCTTTCAATGATGTTTTCAACGCCACAGTGTCCGTCACATACGAATGGATCTGATATTGCACTTTCTTTTTGCTGACATGCTTCGAGACATTTTTATTTAACAGGGTAAATGACGTCGCTGCCGGCGTGACAGTCGGTGTCGTCGAAGGAAGCACATCGGCAGATGGCGTCGGAGATATGCCGGCTGGTGTATATAATGGCATATTTGGTTCTACAGTTGTAGTCGGAATTTGCGACGGCGCGGATGAGACTGCAGGATATGGTGTCCCGGATGGAAGTGTCGTCTGCGCTTTTGCCTCATTTGCAGGCATTTGCGTGAAAAATAAAGCTGTCAAAAGAAGCCATACCAGTTGTTTTTTATTTTTTTGCGATGCCATGTCATTTCCCCCTTAAGTCAAATAGAAAGGGCACCTCAATATCTGAAGTACCCTTATGATTCATTGTTATTGTTCTGTCTTATGCAAGTTTGCTTTTCGCAACTTCTACCAATGTAGCAAATCCTTCCGGATCGCTGATAGCCATCTCAGAAAGCATCTTGCGGTTCACATCAACGCTTGCAAGTTTCAAGCCATGCATGAATTTGCTGTAAGAAAGTCCATTGATGCGGGCTGCTGCGTTGATACGAGCGATCCAAAGCTGTCTGAACTGTCTTTTTCTCTGTTTTCTACCTGTATAAGATGTCTCCAAAGCACGCATAACAGACTGTTTTGCAACACGATACTGTTTAGATCTAGCGCCTCTGTAACCCTTTGCTAATTTCAAAACTCTTTTATGTTTTTTCTTTGCGTTTAATCCGCCTTTAATTCTAGCCATTTCTATTTACCTCCTAATTGCGTTCAAGTAACCCATCATTATGCGTAAGGCATAATCTTCTTCATTGTCTTAACGTTTGTCTCATCAACCAAAGTAGATTTTCTGAGATTTCTTTTTCTCTTTGTTGTTTTCTTTGTCAAAATGTGGCTTTTGTATGCCTTATTACGAACCAGTTTACCTGTTCCAGTTACTTTGAATCGCTTTGCAGCGGCTCTTTTTGTTTTCATTTTCTGATTTGCCATAATGTATTTCCTCCATTTATATTTGATAGTGCCAAATGCTCTATCATTATTTTGCGGCTGTTAAAAACATGATCATGCTTCTTCCTTCCATCTTCGGATCTTTGTCGATAACTGCCACATCTTCCAATTTCTCAAAAAATGCGTTCAGCACTTCACGACCAACATCCTTATGCGCCATCTCACGGCCGCGGAAACGAAGCGTAACTTTCACTTTGTCTCCCTTGGACAAGAATTTACGAGCCTGATTGGATTTGGTATTCAAATCGTTAGTATCAATGTTTGGTGAAAGACGAATTTCTTTCACATCGATGGTTTTTTGTTTTTTCTTTGCTTCCTTTTCACGTCTAGCCTGCTCATAACGGTATTTTCCGTAATTGATAATCTTGCATACCGGTGGTTTGGCACCCGGGGCAATTTTAACCAGATCAAGTTCTGCATTTTTTGCCATCAAATAAGCCTCTTTGGCTGACATAATTCCAAGCTGTTCTCCGTCCTGGCCGATCACGCGGACTTCTTTGTCACGGATCTGCTCATTAATCATTAATTCGCTGATGATTCGCACCTCCAAATGAAATAAAAAAAGATAACTGTTTTTAAAGCCAGCTATCCACAGAAATTCTTCATTCAAATGTATGAAAAAATTGGTTTGACCATTGCGCGCGCAATTGCGGCAAGGTGAGAGTGGATAACTCTGCTTTTTGTACCTTTGTTATCATATCATGGATTTTGGTGGGTGTCAAGGGGTTTTTCCATTACTTTTAGAAAAATAAGTCGCAATTGCATAACTGTCTGCGTGGAGGGGAAGTCGCTCAAAAAGAATTACGGTAAAAAGTTTTTTACAGAACGCGGTTTTACCGTAAAATTTGTAAATAATAGGAAACAGTTGTAAAAAAGCGGAAATTATTACGGTATTATTCTGCGTGAAACAAGGCAAAATACCGTAAAAAAACAAAAATTGTAAAAAAGTGGCAAAAAAGAGGAAGAAATTACGGTACAACTAGAAGAAAAACCTAGGATTTGACCGTAATGCCAGAAAGGCAGTGCCCCCTCGACAAAGCAGCGTCCCTCGGCTTCACCTCGGCGGCAGGACGCAGTTTGCATTAGAAGGGGCTGCCACACTAATCACTTAGTGCGACAACCCCTCACTGCGAAGCAGTGTGATTTATAAATATCGAGTTTTATGCAATAAGACTGTTCTATCATTGGCAGACCATAAGTTTCCATCACTTGACAACGATTTTCTCAATTATTACACTTCCTGCGAACTATAAACTCGTTTTATGGCTTTCACTTTACTGCTGAGTCCTTTTTTCCGCAGCAGTTTGCGGTATGCCTTAATCTTCGATTTCGGCACTTTCACGGTCGTTTTCTTTGTGATGCCCTTAAATGCGTTCTTCGCAACATTCTTTGTCTTCAGCTTACGCGACTTAATGACAAGCAATTTCAGCTTCTTACATTTGGAAAACGCCTTTTTCCCAATTTTTGTAACATTCTTTCCGATTATGATCTTAGTAACTTTACTATTTCCCTTAAATGCTTTACCGGAAACAGATGTCACTTGGTAGGTCACTCCATTCACTTTTACAAATGCCGGAACTTTTACTTTTCCTTTGGCATTTTTTGCAGGTGCCTCATACTGCACTTCCGGATTTTCCGAATCCGCATTCGTTATTTTGAACGTCGATCCCTGACTGTCTTTAATAAATGTTCCTTCTTCGTTCCCTTCCTCTACCGGTGCTTCCGTCGGTTTCTGTGTCGGTTGTGCGGTCGGCTGCTGTGTTGGCGCAGGCGTTGCACTCTGTGTCGGAGTTGTCGGTGTCGGGCTTGGCGCTGCCGGAGTTGTCGGTGTCGGGCTTGGCGTGGCCGGGGTTGTCGGCGTTGGGCTTGGCGTAGCCGGGGTCGTCGGCGTTGGACTTGGTGTGGTCGGGGTCGTCGGCGTTGGGCTTGGCGTGGCCGGAGTTGTCGGCGTCGGGCTTGGACTCGGTTTCGCCACCTTTGTCCATTTTGCATAGAGTGTCATATTACCAACATGTCCCTTCGGTATCTCGGTTATCCTTGATGTAAATGCCGCATCCGTATACCAGCCATCAAAGGTACAGCCCGCTTTTACCGGTTCCTGCAATGCCGTCGCTGTCGGAAGCGGATAATAGGATGCCGGGTTTGCTGCCGCATTTGTTCCACCATCTAACTCATAGGTTATCTGATACTGATTCAATCTAATATACAAATGTACAGTCATGATACAATTGTATCCGCAGTCATAAGTATAAGTAACTTCTTCTGCCATCGGATCAAATACCAAAACATTGTCCGCCAATGTTGCGCCGGTTATATTTGATATACTATTTACGTCCCAGCCGGAAATCTGTCCCATATCGATCTCAACGGTATCGTACATCATAATATTGCCTTCCAAATTTCTATCCGAATACTTGTCTGTTACTTTTAATACCTTGATCGGATTAATGGAAAAATTCATGGAAGACAAGCTTGTATTTTGTCTGATATCCAGACCATCAATCTCATTATCATTACAGTCCAACGTGCTAAGACTCTGATTTTTACTCACATCAAGACTTTTC
>OLWA01003067.1_pt1 | contig 13448 bp, 10 predicted proteins | sample 1673251 | NCBI WGS metagenome assembly OLWA01 (sample SAMEA3178937, study PRJEB25190) | human gut metagenome | biome: human gut; feature: human-associated habitat; material: faeces | place: Austria | collected 2013
AAGATCCATACAGACTTTGAGCGTGGATTTATCAAGGCAGAGGTTGTCAATTACAAAGATCTCCTTGACTGCGGCTCCTATGCAGGTGCAAGGGAAAAGGGACTTGTCCGCATGGAAGGAAAAGAATACATTGTTCAGGATGGAGATGTGATTCTGTTCAGATTCAATGTATGATGAAGGTGCTTTATGAATATGTCGATTCGTTTTCCACATCTTGGCATCAGCCTTGGATATGTGGCTGAAACTGTTTCGGTTTTTGGACATGAATTCACGATATATGGAATTCTCATGACGGCAGGACTGCTTCTGGGGCTGGCAGTTATCATACTGCGTGCCGGACGCAGCAACCAGGATCAGAACCTTTATCTGGAGGCACTGATTCCGGGGATCCTTCTGGGACTGGCCGGGGCGAGAGCGTGCTATGTGGCAATGCACTGGGAACTTTTTAAAGAAGAACCGATCCGTGCAGTATGGGATCTTCGGACAGGAGGAATGTCTTTCTATGGCGGACTTCTTGGAGGGATGATCGCAATTGCTGTATTCTGCAGGATCCGGAAACTGTCTTTTGGAAGAATTGCGGACATCATCAGCATTGGTCTGGTGAGCTGCCAGATGATCGCCGTCTGGGGGAATTTTTTCAGCAGAGAATTTATCGGAGAGTATACGGACAGTATTTTTGCAATGCAGATTCCGGCAGAAATGGTCGGGAGCAACGAACTGACGGCCGGAATGCAGGAACATCTGATAAAGACAGGTGACATTGCCTGCGTTCAGGTACATCCGCTGTTTTTCTATGAAAGCCTCTGGTGTCTGTTTTTGCTGTGCGTTCTTCTGGTCTATACCAGAAAAAAGAAATTCCAGGGTGAGATCTTTATGAGATATCTGGCAGGATATGGACTTGGAAGTGCGGGGATCGAGTGGCTGCGCGCAGATAAATTCTGTATTCCGGGGACAAAAGTTTCGGTCTGGCTTCCGGTTTCACTTGGGATTTTTGTGATTTTTACCATCATTTCTACGGTACGCCGGGTACTTTCAAAGAAGAGAGAGAAGATCCACAGACGCAGGCAGGAAGAACGATATGCATCCGAAGAAAAAGCTTCCCGTGGTTATGGTGATATGCAGAGCTTTGAAAATGTCAGTGACGAGTTTCAGGAAATTTTTGCCGGAGCACCCGGGAAACAGTCTGAAACAGAACCGGATATTCAGGAAAAATCCGACGAATTACCGAAAACGATTTCAGATTCCGAACAAACAGAAGATGAAATAAAATAACAGGATTTAAAGGGAAGATTTCTTCACGTAAAGTGGTGAAACTTCCCTTTTTTCAGGGCAGAAAAGAGCTTTATCTGCACCAAAAAAACTCAGATTCCCACTTGTAATTTAACAGTAAATGGGGTAGAATAATTTCATAAGTGGTAGAAAGTGGTGAATAGTGGTGGGTAATGGAGGGAATGTGGCAGACCTGACAGATCCACCGGAAAGGCACGAAGGGGAGAATCGTGCTTTTTGAGAGTAGGTGAGTTTTATGTTCATGGGAGAATACAATCATACAATAGACGCGAAGGGGCGCCTGATTATTCCCGCCAGGTTCAGAGAACTCCTGGGAGAAGAGTTCATCCTGACCAAAGGTTTGGATGGTTGTCTTTCAATTTATCCTATGGATGCATGGGAAGCTTTTGAAACGAAACTCAGAGCCTTACCACTTACAAATAAAAATGCGCGAACCTTCACACGTTTCTTTGTAGCAGGTGCCACAAACTGTGAACTGGACAAGCAGGGGAGAATTCTTGTACCTCAGACACTAAGGGAGTTTGCTGGTCTGGAGAAAGAAGTGGTACTCACAGGAAACCTGGACCGGATCGAGATCTGGAGCAAAGAAAAGTGGAGCGAGAACTGCAATTATGATGATATGGATAATATTGCAGAAAGTATGCAGGATATGGGTATCATCATTTAAGCAGTCGCCGGAAAGAAATCCAACAGGAGACGGATATGGAATTTAAACACAAATCTGTATTACTGGAAGAAACCGTTGATGGCTTGAACATTAAGCCGGAAGGAATCTACGTGGATGGAACTCTGGGAGGAGCAGGGCACGCAAGTGAAGTGTGCCGCAGACTTTCTGCCAAGGGGAGATTTATTGGCATAGATCAGGACCAAGATGCAATAGTTGCTGCGAGTGAAAGGCTGGCTGCCTATGAGGACAGAGTGACGATCATTCGCAGCAATTATTGTTACATGGCTAATGAACTGCATAACCTGGGAATTCAGAAAGTCAATGGAATTGTTCTGGACTTGGGAGTTTCATCTTATCAGCTGGACAATGAGGAGAGAGGATTTACCTATCGCACCGACGCACCTCTGGATATGAGAATGGATCAGAGGCAGAGTCGTACCGCCGCTGATATTGTCAATGGTTACGAAGAAAGAGAACTGTACCGGATCATTCGTGATTACGGTGAAGATAAATTTGCAAAGAATATAGCGAAACACATTGTGGCTGCCAGACAGCAGGCACCGATCCGAACGACCGGAGAACTGACTGAGATCATCCGTCAGTCTATCCCGATGAAAATCCAGGCAACGGGCGGTCATCCGGCCAAGAGGACTTTTCAGGCAATTCGGATCGAACTGAACAGAGAACTGGATGTTCTGAGAGAATCACTGGATGGAATGATCGATCTCCTTGATGATGGAGGCAGGATATGCATTATCACATTCCATTCTCTGGAGGACCGTATCGTCAAGACGATCTTCCGCAAAAATGAAAATCCCTGCACATGTCCGCCGGATTTTCCGGTATGTGTATGTGGCAAAAAATCCAAAGGAAAAGTTATCACCAGAAAGCCAATTCTTCCAAGTACAACTGAGCAGGAAGAAAACCCAAGATCAAAAAGTGCAAAACTAAGGATTTTTGAACGAAGATTTTCAGACTGAAGTAAAGCAGGGAATATAGGAGTTGAAAAGGCGTAGATGGAGAGAACAAACAGGGCAGTTACAAACAGAAAAAACAAAGTAAATGCAAGAAATGCCCGAGGAATGTATGTAGATGGAAATACAGTAAGAAGGCTGCAGGAGGTGCCGGCGCGTAAGCCGCCGGCTTCACGCGAGCAGCCTCTGAAGCATAGCAGCACAACACGCACAGTAACAGCAGGGAAACCGGCAGTCAGCCGTGAGACCAGACGAAATCGTGAGAAAGCGATGAGTATGGGTCGTGGATTTGTAGTTTTTCTGGCGATCGTGAGCGTGGCAGTGCTGTTCTGTTGTGTAAATTACCTTCAGCTGAAATCAGAGCTGACAGGCAAGATCAAGACCGTGGCGAATCTGGAATCTGAGTGGTCTCAGCTGAAAGAAGAAAATGATGCTTACGAAAGTCAGGTGACTTCAGAAGTCGATCTGAACCAGATCAAGAAGATTGCCATTGGCCGTCTGGGAATGAATTACCCTACTGACAGTCAGAAGAAGACCTACAGTGTACCAAGCAGCAGTTATGTAAGACAGTATCAGGATGTACCCTGAAAGTAAGAGGTGAAGATTTGAGTAATACCAGACCGAGGAAACGCAGGAAACCTCAACCTAAAATCAATTATACCATGAGGGGAAAGCTAGTAGGACTATTTGCAGTAGTAATACTAGCTTTAGTTTGTTTGTTGGGCAGGATCACCTACATCAATGCTACCAGCGGAACAAAATACAAGAAACGAGTTCTTTTGCAGGCACAGCAGACTTATCAGAGCAGTGTGCTTCCGGCAAAACGCGGGGATATTTATGACTGCAACGGGAATATTCTTGCTACAAGTCAGAAGGTATACAGTGTGATCATGGACTGTAAGGAAGTGAATGATGAGGATCATGATTATGTAGATGCAACAGTTAATGCACTTGTGGATGTGCTGGGCCTTGATGAGGATGATATCCGTAAGAGACTTACAGATCCGGCAACAAGTTCCAGTCAGTATCAGATCCTCAAGAAAGAACTGTCCATGGATGAAAAGAAAGCTTTCGAAGAATATGCAGATCCGGGTGAGGACAGCGGACTTTCCGACAAAGAACTGAAAGAGCGTGCCAATATACAGGGGATCTGGTTTGAGGAAGATTATCTGAGAGTATATCCGTTTAATGACCTTGCCTGTGATACCATTGGTTTTACACTTTCCAGAGAAACAGCAGACAGCGGACTGGAAGGATATTACAACAGTACTCTGATGGGAACAGATGGGCGTCAGTATGGATATATTAATGATGAATCAGATGCAGAACAGACGATCATGGAACCTGTGGCGGGAGAAGGTATTGAAACTTCTCTGGATGTAGGGGCACAGCAGATCGTAGAGAAATATGTCAATGGATTCAAGTCCAGCATGGGAGCCAAGAATATCGGTGTAATTGCCATGAAGCCGTCAACCGGAGAGATTATTGCGATGGATGGTGGAGACAGATATGATCTGAATGATCCGAGAGACATGTCGCAGGTACATTCTCAGGAAGAGATCGATGCGATGTCAGATGAGGAAACAGTAACGGCATTGAATGCCATGTGGAGCAATTTCTGTGTGACAGATGCCTTTGAACCGGGATCAGTTGTGAAGCCGATCGTTATGGCGGGGGCACTTGAGAAAGGCAAGATTTCAGTAAACGATACCTTTACCTGTGACGGTGGAGAAACCTTTGGTGCAAATGGTGATACTTACATTAAATGTGCGGTATGGCCAGATGCACATGGAACGGAAACACTTCGGGAAGTTATTGCGAATTCCTGTAATGATGCGATGATGCAGATCGCTGCCAGGATGGGCACAGAGTCTTTCTTGAAGGCACAGAGTCTGTTTAACTTCGGTTCCCGTACAGGGATCGATCTTCCAAATGAGGGTTCTGGCGTTATCCATACGACAGATACCATGGGAGAGACAGAGCTTGCATGTTCTGCATTCGGACAGGGATTTACCTGTACGATGCTTCAGGAGATCAATGCAATGTGTTCTGTTATCAATGGTGGATATTATTATCAGCCGCATCTGGTAACAGCAGTAAAGGACAGCAGCGGAGGTACGGTCAGAACGATTGAGCCGGTACTCCTTAAGCAGACGATTTCTTCCGATATTTCAGCAGATATCCGTTCTTATATGCAGGCCAGTGTGCAGGAAGGTACCAGCCGAACATCCAAAGTAGAAGGATATAGTTCCGGTGGTAAGACCGGTACAGCGGAGAAACTTCCGCGAGGAAATAAGAAATATATCGTTTCCTTTATTACATTTGCACCGGTGGATGATCCGCAGGTACTTTTGTATGTGGTTGTAGATGAGCCGAATGCAGAGGAACAGGCAGACAGTAAATATCCTCAGTATATCGCACAGGGAATTCTGTCAGAACTCCTTCCATATCTGAATGTTGCACCAGATGAGTCAGAGGATGGCACGATCCCAAAGACAGAACTGTGGGAAGGCTTTAAGGGAAATCTTGTAGATGTATCCGGCAGCAGTGTCGATGCGAGCGGCAATCTTACGGATGGCAATGGCAATCTTGTAGATCTGGATGGAAACAGGATCGACGAGAATGGTTTCCTTCTTCAGGATAACGGAGATTACGTTACGGATGAGAATGGACAGTATGTGAAGTCGCAGAACCTGGGAACTACTTCAATATCTACAGGCTCCACACAGACAGGAAATGATCTGAAAGAAGCAATTTCTGATGAGAATGTTCCGGGTCCGCCGGAAGATAATGAAGAAGATACTACCGAAGATAATGATATGGAAAGCGAAGGACTCACGAATGAGGAGGCCGGACTGGATTAAGTCGTTGTAAACAGTAACATTCCCTCCGGGGACTGGACATATAATAATATGACAGTCTCCGGGGGGATTTTTTATGAGAAAAAACGGGACCTTTCATAAACGAAAGGTGTGGACAGTTTTTCTTTTGTGTGCAGCCATGATGATCGGGCTGGCAGGAAGACTTGTATATCTGATGGGATTCAGGTCTGATCATTATTATGCAAAGGCACAGGATCTGCATGAAAGAGAACGGGCGATCAAAGCTGCGCGTGGAAAGATACTGGATGCGAAAGGAAAAGTCCTTGCATCAAATAAGACAGTATGTACAGTTTCTGTTATCCACAGCCAGATCCGGGAGCCGGAGAAGATCACTGCCCTGCTGACACAGAAACTGGAAATGTCAGAAGAAGCTGTACGCAAAAAAGTAGAAAAAGTATCTTCCATAGAGAGGATACGGACAAATGTAGAAAAAAAGGTGGGAGATGAGATCAGAAAAGCTGGTCTTTCCGGTGTAAAAGTGGATGAAGATTACAAAAGGTATTATCCATATCATTCACTTGCATCCAAAGTCCTCGGATTTACCGGAGCAGATAATCAGGGGATCATTGGGCTGGAAGTTGAATATGAAAATATCCTGAGTGGCGAATCAGGAAAGATCCTTACGACGACAGATGCCAGAGGAATCGAACTGGATGGGATCGGAGAAAGCAGGGCAGAACCAAAGGCAGGAAATAACCTTCGTATCAGCCTTGACATCAGCATTCAGGAATATGTTCAGCAGGCAGCAAAAAAAGTCATGCAGGAAAAAGAAGCGGACAGGGTTTCAATCCTTTTGATGAATCCGCAGAATGGCGAGATCTATGCCTGTGTGAATGTACCGGAATTTGATCTGAATCAGCCATTTCAGCTGAATGAAGAAATGGATACTTCAGGAATGAGTTCCGAAAAGAAACAGGATCTCCTGAACCAGATGTGGAGAAATCCATGTCTGAATGACACCTATGAGCCGGGCTCAACATTTAAGATCATCACGATGGCAGCGGGGCTTGAGGAAGGAGTGGTAAGCCTGGAGGATCGTTTTTACTGTCCGGGTTATAAACTGGTAGATGACAGAAGAATCCATTGTGCGAACAGGAGAGGACATGGTCCTCAAAATTTTGTACAGGGAGCGCAGAATTCCTGTAATCCGGTGTTCATTGAAGTAGGACTCAGACTTGGGGTGGAAAACTATTATAAGTATTTTCGAAAGTTCGGACTTCTGGAAAAAACAGGGATCGATCTTCCGGGGGAAGCAGGGACGATCATGCATCAGGCAAAAAATATGGGAAATGTAGAACTGGCAACAGTTTCATTCGGGCAGTCTTTTCAGATCACACCGATCCAGCTTGCAACGACGGTGAGTTCACTGATCAATGGGGGACGGAGGATCACACCGCATTTTGGGGTGGCAGTAGAAGATGAAAGCGGAATAGTCATACAGGAACTGGAATATCCGGTCAGAACTGGGATACTTTCCGAAGAAACATCAAAAAAGATACGATATATTCTGGAGAAAGTTGTATCTGAAGGATCTGGAAAGAATGCAGCGATAGAAGGTTACACGATCGGGGGCAAAACAGCAACTTCACAGACACTTCCCAGAAGTGCAAACCGCTATATTTCTTCGTTTCTTGGATTTGCACCGGCAGAAGATCCCCAGGTGCTGGCCCTGTGTATCATCCATGATCCAAAGGGAATCTATTATGGCGGCACGATCGCAGCACCTGTGGTACGTACCATTTTTGAAAACGTTCTTCCATATATAGGAATAAAAGGGACAAAGAGATAGGGTTGTTGCTATTCGCAGGATAACATAGGGTTGCGAAATATGGCAAAAAGCCGTATAATCAAACATGATCAAAAAAAACGAAAGAATGATAAAGAGGTGTGAGGATGAATTATCAAGTTGTAATCCCTGTACTGATTGCCTTTGTGATCAGTGTGATCTTGGGACCAATCATCATCCCGTTTCTGAGAAAACTCAAGATGGGACAGACAGAACGTGTGGAGGGTGTGCAGTCGCACCTGAAAAAAGCAGGTACTCCTACAATGGGAGGTATCATCTTTCTGATAGCTACTGTTGTAACATCCCTGTTTTATGTGAAAGACTATCCTAAGGTGATCCCGGTGCTGTTCCTGACTCTGGGATTTGGTATCATCGGATTTCTGGATGACTATCTCAAGGTAGTTCTGAGACGTTCAGACGGTCTTCTGCCATGGCAGAAATTTTCTCTGCAGGTGGTTGTGACAGCAGTATTTACTTATTACCTTGTGAATTATACAGATGTAAATCTGGCAATGCGCATTCCATTCTGGAGTGATCATTACCTGAATCTGGGATGGCTGGCGATTCCGGTACTTTTCTTTGCTGTTATCGGAACTGTAAATGGTGTAAACTTTACGGACGGTCTGGACGGTCTGGCATCCAGCGTAACACTGATCGTTGCTGTATTCTTTACCGTTGTCTCCATTGGAACACAGAGTGGTATCGAACCGATCACCTGCGCTGTCGTTGGAGGCCTGATGGGATTTTTACTGTTCAATGTATATCCGGCCAAAGTCTTCATGGGTGATACGGGATCTCTGGCACTTGGCGGATTTGTTGCAGGAGCCGCCTATATGATGCAGATGCCGCTGTTTATCCTTCTGGTAGGACTGATCTATCTGGTGGAAGTTCTGTCCGTTATCATCCAGGTAACTTATTTCAAAAAAACACACGGAAAACGTATCTTCAAGATGGCTCCGATCCATCATCATTTTGAATTATGTGGATGGTCAGAGACAAGGGTCGTAGCCGTATTTTCTATTATAACAGCAGTTATGTGTCTGATCGCACTGCTTGCTCTGTGATCCACATAATGACAGTTTGCAGGAGGAAAAGAGAATGAATTTACAGGGAAAAAGAGTGCTTGTCTTCGGAACAGGCAAGAGCGGTATCGGAGCAGCTGATCTTCTGTGTGAGACAGGTGCGAAAGTGATCCTTTTTGACGGAAACGAAAAAACAGACAAGGATGCTGTCTTACATAAACTTAGTTCAGGAGAAGGCGCAGAAGTTTATGCGGGAGAACTTCCAAAGGAAGTTCTGGACAGCCTTGATCTGGTCGTATTAAGTCCGGGTGTACCGACTGATATTCCGGCTGTGAAGAAGTTCTATGAGATGGGACTTCCGGTATGGGGTGAGGTAGAGCTTGCTTACCGTACAGGCAAAGGCCGCGTACTCGCGATCACCGGAACAAATGGCAAGACAACTACAACAGCCCTTCTTGGCAAGATCATGAGTGATGCAGAGGACTCTGTCTTTGTAGTAGGAAACATTGGAACTCCATACACTTCCAAAGCACTGGAAATGAAAGAAAACTCTACAACCGTAGCGGAGATCAGCAGTTTCCAGCTGGAAACGATCGAAGAATTTGCACCGCAGGTCAGCGCGATCCTCAATATCACAGAGGATCATCTGAACCGCCATCATACAATGGAGGAATACATCCGTGTCAAAGAACTGATCGTCAAGAATCAGAAACCGGAGGATTACTGTATCCTGAATTATGAGGATCCGGTACTTCGCGAATTTGGTCAGAATATCGTTCCGAAGACTGTTTATTTCTCAAGTGTAAGGAAACTTGATGAGGGAATTTATCTGGACGGAGATCTGATCGTACTCAAGACTTCCGAGGAGGAGATCCCGCTCGTACATACTGGAGAACTCAAACTTCTGGGCCAGCATAACTTTGAGAATGTGATGGCGGCATCTGCAATGGCATATTATGCAGGTGTTCCGGTAGAGAGCATCCGCAAGAGCATCTGTGAATTTACAGCAGTAGAACACAGGATCGAGTATGTCACAGAGAAAAACGGTGTTGCTTACTATAACGATTCCAAGGGAACAAACCCGGATGCTGCGATCAAAGGCATCCAGGCTATGAACCGTCCGACACTTCTGATCGGCGGCGGTTATGACAAAGGATCAAGTTACGATGAATGGCTGAATTCTTTTGACGGCAAGGTTCGTTACCTCGTGCTGATCGGACAGACAAGAGAGAAAATCAAAGAAGCAGCAGAACGTCTCGGCGTATGCCCGAATATCGTTCTCTGCGAGGATCTCAAAGAAGCAGTAGAGTTCTGTGCACAGAAAGCAGAACCGGGAAATGCAGTCCTTCTTTCACCTGCCTGTGCAAGCTGGGGCCAGTTTGATAACTATGAACAGCGTGGAGATATGTTCAAAGAATATGTAAAAGCTCTCTGATCTTTTGGGAGTTTTTTACAATACTATATAATATAGAAGAAACACGAAAGTCAGATTTGAACAAAAAATTCAGGTCTGGCTTTTTTATTGTATATCGGAAATCACAGAAAGATCTTCCTGGCATATAATAAATGCAAGAGGCCCTTTGGGAGTGAACAGATTGGATAAGATTCACATAACAGGGGGAAGCCCCCTCCACGGAAGTATCCGGATCCAGGGCTCCAAAAACGCTGCGCTTCCCATGATGGCAGCAGCACTTCTTTATCCGGGGATCAGCATACTGCGAGGCTGTCCGAGGATCGCAGATGTACTCTGTATGGAAAAGATCCTTCAAACACTTGGTGCAAAAACATGGTGGCAGGAACATGATCTGTATCTGGATTGTACAGAGATAGAAAAAAGCGTGATCCCGGGCTTTTATACAGAAAAAATGCGATCCTCCGTTATTCTTTTGGGGGTGTTGACCGGAAGACTCGGGAAAGCATCCATGGGATATCCCGGGGGCTGCGTGATCGGAAAAAGACCGGTAGATCTTCATCTGTATGCACTTCAAAAATTTGGCGTCCGCATTGATGAAAAAAAAGATTTCCTGCAGGCATCCTGCGAAAAAATGAGAGGAGCAGAGATATTTTTTCGGGGAAGCAGTGTAGGGGCAACGGAACAGGCAGTTTTGTCAGCCGTGTCTGCAGATGGAACAACACGGATCCATAACTGTGCAAAAGAACCGGAGATCATATGGCTGTGCAGGTTTCTGAAGAAAATGGGAGCAGAGATCAAGGGAGAAGGAAGCGGAGAGATCCTGGTCAGAGGCGGAGGCAGACTGAAGGGCGGAGATATGCAGGTCCCACCGGACAGGATCGTTGCAGGAACATATATCTGTGCGGCTGCAGCTACCAGAGGAAAGATAGAAATCCAGAATCCGCCGGAAGGCGAGCTTGGGGCTTTCCTGGAAGTATATCGGAAAATGGGTGGACAATATGAATGGAACAGTGGTAAACTAATAGCGGACGGACGCCAGGTGCGTTTTTCTGTCCCTATGACAGAAACATCGGTATATCCGGGATTTCCTACGGATCTGCAGTCACCGCTCATGGCTGTGCTTGCATCTGTCAGGGGAGTTAGCTGTATCAGAGAGTCGGTTTTTGAAGATCGTTTTAAGATAGCAGAGGAACTGAGCCGGATGGGAGCCAAGATCAGGGTACAGGGACAGAAAGCATGGATCAGAGGTGCGCCTTTTCTCAGAGGCAGATATCTGAAAGCAGAGGAACTTCGGGGAGGAGCAGCTCTGGTAATCGCAGCACTTGCGGCAGAGGGCGAGTCCATTGTTGAAGGATATTCATTTATCCGCCGGGGCTATGAGGACATAGTGCAGGATATTTCTGCACTTGGCGGAAAAATCAAAAAGGACACAGGAACTACGATATATGAAGACATCCAGCGATATTAGTACACGTAAATTAGTCATTGGCAGTGCGGCAATCGCAGTTTTGGCTGCCGTTATTTTTTTCTTTGCCTTTTTTCAGGTAAAGACGGTAGAGGTCATGGGAAATGACCATTATTCCGATGACGAACTGAAAGAGCGGATATTGAAAAGTCCGATGACATCCAACACCATACTGGCACCTTTGTTTTATGCAAAGGATGCAGCAGAGGATTTTCCGTACATTGAGAACTTTAATGTCAGACGTTCTGGCAGAAGCAGGCTGATCATCAGTGTGAAAGAAAAAAATGTTGTCGGGTGCATTCCATATCTGGACAGTTATATTTATTTTGACCGTAACGGCTATTTTGTAGAAGGCAGTAAAACGAGAGATACAAAGGTGGCTTTCTTTGATGGTATCCAGGTCAGAAAAGTGGTGATGGAAGAGAAACTTCCCATCAAGGAAACTGTTATGAATACGGCGATCGCGCTTTCTACGATCTTTGCCAAGAATGATATGGTTCCGGATCATATCCTGTTTGATGATAATTATGAGATCAGTCTTCTGTATGGAGATATCACTGTTCAGCTGGGAAAGGATCAGTATCTGGAAGACAAGATGACAAGGGCGATCGCGATCCTTCCACAGCTTACCGGACAGAAGGGGATCCTTCACATGGAAAATATCTCCAGGAATTCCAAGACAGTAACGTTTGAGGGCGAGGAAGTGGAGATCACAGCAGAGAACTGGAATGGTGGCTACGACGAGAACGGTGACTATACCGGCGATGGAGAATATGATGAAAATGGCAATTATGTAGGACCAAAACCTGCAACAGCCCTTGATACAGCTCTTGACAGATGGGTAGGCGGCTACGATGAAGAAGGCGACTATACCGGTAGCGGTGAGTATGATGCTGATCTGAATTATGTCGGTCCTGCACCGACACAGGAACTTCTGGACAGTTTTGGAGACTGGACCGGCGGTTACAATGAATCGGGCGGATTTGACGGAGTCGGTGAATACGATGCCGATGGAAATTATGTAGGAGCAAATCCTAATTCATCTGATACCGGAGACACTGGAGATTCCGGCGATTCCGGGGAAGGATCTGATACTTCCGGGGAAGAAGCTTCCTACGACGAAAGCAGTGAAAGTGACCAGGGATACGACTATGAAGGCGATTATTCAGATGAAAGCGGAGACTATTACGATGAATATGAATAACCTTTCGATAGCGAAGAATCGTGAAAAAAGTATAAAAAAACAAAAATAGTAGTTGATTAATTCAAGAAAAAAATATATGATATATCTATATGTAGCTTGATATGACAATATCAGGAAGATAAAAGGAGGAAGTACATTGTTAGAGATTATGTCAAATGAGGCCGAGTCTTCTGCCAAGATTATTGTAATTGGCGTAGGCGGAGCTGGAAATAATGCAGTAAACAGAATGGTGGAAGAGGCTATCGGAGGAGTAGAGTTTGTTGGTGTGAATACTGATAAACAGGCCCTGACACTTTGCAAAGCTCCAACAGTACTTCAGATTGGTGAAAAGATTACGAAGGGCCTTGGCGCCGGTGCACAGCCGGAAGTTGGCCAGAAGGCTGCCGAGGAGAGCATAGAAGAAGTTAAACAGTTAATGGAAGGTGCAGACATGGTATTTGTTACCTGTGGTATGGGTGGCGGCACTGGTACAGGTGCAGCACCGGTCATCGCAGCAGCAGCCAAAGAGATGGGAATCCTGACCGTCGGCGTTGTTACGAAGCCTTTCCGTTTCGAAGCAAAAACACGTATGAACAATGCTCTGTCTGGAATCGAAAATCTGAAGAAAGCTGTTGACACACTGATCGTCATTCCGAATGACAAGCTGTTAGAGATCGTAGATCGCCGTACAACCATGCCGGAAGCTCTTCGCAAAGCAGATGAAGTTCTTCAGCAGGCAGTACAGGGCATCACAGACCTGATCAA
>OLWA01003069.1_pt1 | contig 13445 bp, 11 predicted proteins | sample 1673251 | NCBI WGS metagenome assembly OLWA01 (sample SAMEA3178937, study PRJEB25190) | human gut metagenome | biome: human gut; feature: human-associated habitat; material: faeces | place: Austria | collected 2013
ATCCCGTGCCGTCGTTGACGTAGAGCGTATGGCGTCCTTCGTCGTAACGTCCGCTCCAGTGGTCGTAGATCCAGACGGCGGGCGACCATCCGCGCCCCCACGGCCGGATTTTGAACTGCATCGCGTGGACATGCCCCGAGAGGGTCACGTCGCCACGTCCGGCTGCCGTGATCAGTTCCCAAAGCTGCGGAACGTGGACCAGCGTGATGTTGTAAATCGACGAGGGAACCCCGGCGTAGATTTCAGGCAGGTTGTCGGCCGGCAGATGCCGGTCGTGACGGCGTTCGCGCAGGGCCGGATCGAACGATATGCCCGTCAGCGAGATGCTGTCCGCACCCCGGTGCAGATAGACGGTCGTATCCTCGAGGACGCACCACCCCATGGCCCGCTGTCGTTCGACGACCCGCCGCGCTTCGTCCGAAGCCGGGAAGCGGATCGAATCACGGATGTAGGTCCCCACGTCGTGATTGCCCGTCACCGACCAGACCGGACCCTCAATCCGATGCAGGAGAGCCGTCGTCCGTTCGTTGAGTTCCGACGAACGGATATTCACCAGATCGCCCGTAAAGAAGACAGCGTCGGGATGCAGGGCATTGATCGTATCGGCCAGCCGGGTCAGCTCCCGCTCGGGACGAACCAATGCGCCGACATGGGCGTCGGAGAACTGCACGAAGCGGAATCCGTCGAAAGCCTCGGGTATGCGGTCGGAGCGGATTTCGATCCGGTTCACCCGAATGCGGGTCCGGCCCAGGGTGGTTCCCCAGAGGAGGAAGAGCGTCAGCATGCCTGCCAGCACAAGCCCCGTACGACGCAGTTTCAGAAAATGAAAAAGGTAGTAGAGCAAGCGTGGAATGACCGTGATGATCCAAGTCCAGAAGAGCCACATGTAAAAGATCATCAGCGGAGTGTCGTTGTCGCGACTCAGGGTTCCGACGAGGGCCGAAACGAGCGGCAGTGCATCGGTGACAAGAGCCCAGCCGATAAAAGCACGCCGAGGGGGTGTCCCGCGGCGGCGTTGACGGCGAAAGTGAATCCAGTCGGCGACAAAAGCCGTTGCGGCAAGTATTAAAGTGAGTGTAAAAAGCATCTTTTCGTGTTTAATTCCAATAAAACGTCACTCTTTCCACATTCGTGTCTCTACGGAGACGGGATGTAAAGATCCGACATCGATTGTCTGAAAACCGTCTTTTCAGGTGGTCTCCGGAATCCGAACTGCGACCGGTTGCCCCTGAAACAGGCCTCTTAGGCCTGAACAAAGATAGCGAAAGTTCCGAAAGAAACGCGCAATATCACATGAAAATCAACTATCGGATGCATCTGCATGATACAAACGGCGGAGGCAAAAATCGCGATCGGTATATTTTCTTTGGCATACAACTTGCGAACTGGGCGGTAACAATCCAGCTCCCGAGAACGGGAAAATATTAACGAAACCATTTAGGCTTATGAAAACATTTCGACTTCTTCTTGTGGCCCTGCTGCTTGCGGGCACGGCCTCGGCTCAACGCCACGATCGCAAGGCCATGCGCAACGACTATTCACCGACGGTCTACCTCATTTCCCTGCATCAGACCGATACGATCTACTACTCGCCGAGCGCCGTCCAGCACGCCGTAGCCATGAACAACCAGGCCATGAACCAGGCTACGCAGGACTATATCGACACACATCGTCCGGGCTTCCAGCAGGTCGACAAGCCGCAGTTCATCTTCGCAACGAAGAACAACCGCTTTTCGTTCGCACTGGGCGGCTTCGTGCAACTGCGGGCGGGCTATGACTTCGAAGGCATTTCGAACAATCTCGACTTCATTCCCTACGACATCTCGACCGTAAACAGCTACAATACGCGTCAGAAACTCTTCATGGACGCCTCGACCTCGCGTCTTTACATGAAGGCCGTGACCAACACCGAGGCGCTGGGCCGCGTGGTGATCTTCATGGATGCCGACTTCCGCGGAGGTGCCGCCGGCAGCTATACGCCGCGTCTGCGTTCGGCCTACGTGTCGATGCTCGGGCTGACGCTGGGCCGCGACGTGACGACTTTCTGCGATCTCTCGGCCGCCCCTACGACCATTGATTTCCAGGGCCCGAACGCCTACAACTTCAACTTCGCCACGATGATCCGCTACGAAGTGTCGTTTGCCCGCGACCACATGACCTTCGGCATCGCCGCCGAAATGCCCCATGTGAGCGGTACGTACAACGACAACTTCTCGGCCCTGCACCAGCGTGTCCCGGATGTGCCGGCCTATCTGCAGTATGCGTGGGGAGCCAACCGTGACAGCCATATCCGCGTGTCGGGCGTCGTGCGCAACATGTATCTGCACAACCTCCGCACGGGCAACAACACCTCGCTGCTCGGCTGGGGCGCCCAGTTCAGCGGTACGATCAAGACGTGCCGGTGGCTGCGTCTGTTCATGAACGGCGTCTACGGCGAGGGCATCACCCCCTACATTCAGGATCTGACGGGGTCGGGCCTCGACTTCACTCCCAATCCTGAAAACGCCGAGCAGATTCAGACCATGCCGATGTGGGGCTGGCAGCTCTCCGCCCAGTTCAACATCACGCCGCGCCTGTTCCTTTCGTGCGGAAGCTCGGTTGTCAACGTCGAGAAGAAGAACGGCTTTTACGCCGACGACGAATACAAGCAGGGCCAATACATGTTCGGCAATATCTTCTACGCGCTCAATTCGCGTTGCCGCATTGCCGCCGAATACCTCTACGGAACGCGTACGGACATGAACGATAACAAGGGCCACGCCAACCGGGCCCAGGTGATGCTGCAGTACAATTTCTAAGCTCATCGGCACGTCCTTACCTGAAGACGGTCCCCTTTTCGGGGGCCGTTTTTCATGTCGTCCGACCGAAGGCTCCGTTCCATCGCGGACGCCGCTTCTGCCCTGTGGCCGGGAAGTCCGGGGTCCGATTTGGCTCGATCGCCGACTTTTCGTATCTTTGCTGCCAATGCAGTTCGCGGAGCCCCGGTAAGGCGCTAAATCCCTCCTCGCGGAGCTCCGCACAACCCGAACACAACCCGAACCATGGAAGAACTCAACGGACCGATTGCCGACTGGCTGGCCGGCTTCGGATGGAGCAAGGTCCAGATCGACTGGACGACCCGAATCATCGTACTGGCCGGAATCATCATCCTGTCATGGCTGACGACCAAACTCTTCCGGAACCTGGTTATCCCGGTTCTGCAGCGCATCAGCCGGCAGACCAAAGCCACGTGGGACGATTATCTGTTCAACGACCGGATGATGCGCGCCACGGCGCGGCTGATTCCGCCGATTATCTGGTACATGCTGCTCGGTGCAGCCCTCCATGACATGCCGGTTCTGCTGGATATCCTGCGCAAGGCGTGTCTGATCTACCTGATTGTGGCCGTTCTGATGCTCATCAGCGCCTTTCTGGATACGTTGTACGAGATTTCAACTCAGCACGAAGCCCTGCGCAACCGGCCGCTGAAGGGAATCTATCAGATGATCAAACTCGTGGCCTTCAGCGTCGGAGCGATTCTCGTCGTCAGCATTCTGATCGGTCGCGACGCCACGTCGATTCTGGCGGGTCTGGGAGCCTCGGCGGCCGTTCTGATGCTCATTTTCCGCGACAGCATCCTGGGGCTGGTGGCCGGCGTGCAGCTCTCGGCCAACGACATGCTGCGCCCCGGCGACTGGATCACGATGCAGAAATACGGAGCCGACGGCTACGTCACGGAGGTGACGCTGACCACGGTCAAAATCCAGAACTTCGACAAGACAATCACGACGATCCCGCCCTATGCCCTGGTGAGCGATTCGTTCCAGAACTGGCGCGGCATGCGCGAGTGCGGCGGACGGCGCATCAAGCGTTCGCTCTCGATCGATGCCGATACGGTGCGCTTCTGTACGGCGGAAGAGTTGGCGGCACTGCGCAACAAGGGGCTCCTGGACGAAAAGGATCTCAAAAACGAACAACACCTTGTCAATCTGCAAGTTTTCCGCGATTACATACGCTATTACATGAAGCACCATCCGGGAATTCATGCCGACATGATGCAGATGGTGCGGATGTTGCAGCCCACGCCCGAAGGACTTCCGCTCGAGGTCTACTGCTTTTCGCGTACGACGGAGTGGATCGCCTACGAAGCGCTGCAGAGCGAGATCTTCGACCATCTGCTGGCCGTGCTTCCCGAATTCGGGTTGCGCGTATTCCAGCGGCCCTCGGGGGATGATGTGCGACAACTTCGCGAAAAGATAGAGATAAACGATTGAACAATCAGAGCACCAATAAACTATGGATTTTCTTTCACAATATAATCTGACCGGACTGGTCATCGGGGTGGCCACGTTTCTGATCATCGGGCTGTTCCATCCGCTGGTCATCAAGGGGGAATACCGCTTCGGGGTGAAGATCTGGTGGGTGTTTCTCTTGATGGGGGTAGCGGCCATTGCCGCCTCGATCGCCGTGCGGCAAATCCTCTGGTCGACGCTGCTGGCCGTCTGGGGCGCCTCGTCGCTCTGGTCGATCGGCGAGCTGTTCGAACAGCGTCAGCGTGTTGCCAAGGAATGGTTCCCGAAAAATCCCGCCCGCAAATACCCCGAACCCCGAAAGAAATAACCGACCCCGGATCATGAATCTGCACCGTTTCCCGATGATCTGCCTCCTGCTTGTCGCCGCGACGGGGTGCATGCAGGCGGTCCGTCCGACGGATGTGACGGCGGATAGCGAATCTGCCCGATACTTTGCCGATGGGCGCACGAAAACACCTCGCCGGATCCGGATGTGGTTCGGCGGCGACGTGATGCAGCACCTGCCGCAGGTCGAGGCGGCCCGCAACGGGGCGGGATTCGACTATGGCCCCGTTTTTGCGGCTTTGGCCCCGCGGATGCAGGCGGCCGATCTCGTGATCGTAAACCTCGAGACGACACTCACGCGCGGGAACCGATATACGGGTTATCCGCTGTTCCGATCGCCCGTAGCGCTGGCCGATGCCCTGTGGATCGCCGGGGTCGATGTGGCCGTGATGGCCAACAACCACTGTTGCGACGGGGGCGCCGAGGGAATCCGTACCGGCATCGAGGAGCTCGACCGCTGCGGAATCCGTCACACGGGCGTCTTCGCCGACAGCCTCGACTACCGTCGCAACCACCCGCTCTACCTCACCCGCGGCGGATTGCGGCTGGCCCTGGTCAACTACACCTACGGCACGAACGGTATGCCCGTACCCGAGGGAATGATCGTCAACCGGATCGACACCGTACAGATGGCCCGCGATCTGGCCGCCGCCAAGGCGCGCAAGGTCGATTTCATCGTCGCCTACCTGCATTGGGGCAACGAATACGAACGGCAGGCAAACGTTTCACAACGTCAGGTGGCCGGATTCCTGCGGCGTCATGGCGTGGACGTGGTGGTCGGAAGCCATCCCCACGTGGTGCAGCCCTGGGAGGCCGATTCGTCACACGTGGTGCTCTATTCGCTGGGGAATCTGGTGTCGAACCAGCGGCGGCGCTATACCGACGGCGGACTGGTGGCCGAGATCGATGCCCGGCGCGGCCCGGACGGCAGGATGGACTACCGCCTCGAAACTACGCCCGTATGGGTTGCCCTGCCCCGCTATCGCATCCTGCCGCCCGAAACGGCCGACACGATGACGCTGCCGCCGGCCTACGTCCGGTTCCGTGCCGACGTCGAAGAGTTGGCGCGGTATAAGAAAAGCGAATGACCCCATAAAAACTACCGATCGAAATTATTTGGTGAAGTGCCTGAGAATCGTTTATCTTTGCCACAGAGAAAACGAAACACACTTAAACATCATACGATTATGGAAAAGAGCATCAAAGGTACGCGAACCGAACAGAATCTGCTGAAGGCATTTGCCGGCGAGAGCCAAGCCCGCAGCCGCTACGTCTTCTTCTCGAGCAAGGCCAAGAAGGAGGGTTACGAACAGATTGCAGGCGTCTTCGCCGAGACGGCCGAGCAGGAAAAAGAGCATGCCGAGCGCTTCTTCAAGTTCCTCGAGGGAGGTGAGGTGACCATCACGGCCAGCTATCCCACCGGCCCGATCGGCACGACGGCCGAGAATCTGCTGGCTGCCGCCAAGGGCGAAAACGAAGAGTGGGATGTTCTGTATCGTGAATTTGCCCAGGTGGCCGACGAGGAGGGATTCCCCGAAATCGCCGCGGCATTCCGCATGATCTCGATCGTCGAGGCCGAGCACGAACGCCGTTATCTGAAGCTGCTGAGCCGCCTGACCGACGGCAACTTCTTCAAGCGCGACGGCAAAATCTGGTGGCAGTGCCGCAACTGCGGCTTCATCATCGAGGCCGAGGAGGCTCCGAAACTCTGCCCCGCCTGCAAGCACCCGCAGTCCTACTTCGAACCCAAGAAGGAGAACTATTGATCGGTCGGATCAACGATCGTTTGCCTGGTCCCGCTCCCGTCGAGGAGCGGGATCTTTTTTGACAGGGGATGGTCCGCCGCCCGGCAGCCCGGCAGCTCGGCAGCCATGCGATAGCGTGCGACCGGCAACTATTCACCGCTGAAGATGGTAAAATCTCCCCCGGGAAGAGGAAAATCTCGGAATTTCTCCGTATCTTTGGCGGAAAACCGCAAAATTTTCCGAAATACCGTATGGCAGACGAAAAAATCATCTTCTCGATGGTCGGCGTAAGCAAGACCTTCCCCAATCAGAAACGGGTTCTCAACAACATCTATCTCTCGTTCTTCTACGGGGCCAAGATCGGCATCATCGGTCTGAACGGCGCGGGCAAGTCCACGCTCATGAAGATCATCGCCGGCATCGACAAGAACTACGAGGGCGAAGTGGTCTTCTCGCCCGGATACACGGTGGGATACCTCGAGCAGGATCCCAAACTCGACGATACGAAAACCGTCCGTGAGGTGGTCGAAGAGGGCTGCGCCTCGACGGTGGCCCTCCTGAAGGAGTACGAGGAGATCAACATGAAGCTGTGCGAACCGATGGACGACGAAACGATGGCCCGTCTGATCGAACGTCAGGGCGAGCTGTACGAACAGATCGACCACGTCAACGGCTGGGAGCTGGACAGCGTGCTGGAGCGTGCGATGGATGCGCTGCGCTGCCCCGATCCCGATCAGCCGGTGAAGGTGCTCTCGGGTGGTGAACGCCGCCGTGTGGCGCTGTGCCGGCTGCTGCTGCAACAGCCCGACGTGCTGCTTCTGGACGAGCCCACGAACCACCTCGACGCCGAGTCGATCGACTGGCTGGAGCAGCATCTGCGCCAGTACAAGGGCACGGTGATCGCCGTGACGCACGACCGCTACTTCCTGGACAACGTCGCCGGCTGGATCCTCGAACTGGACCGCGGCGAGGGAATCCCCTGGAAGGGAAACTACTCGGGATGGCTCGAGCAGAAGACCAAACGCATGGCCATGGAGGAGAAGCAGGAGTCGAAGCGCCGCAAGACCCTCGAACGCGAGCTGGAGTGGGTGCGCATGTCGCCCTCGGGCCGCCACGCCAAGTCGAAGGCCCGTCTGTCGGCCTACGACAAGATGATGAACGAGGATACGAAACAGAAAGAGGAGAAGCTCGAAATCTTCATCCCCAACGGTCCGCGTCTGGGCGACGTGGTGATCGAGGCGCACGACGTTTCGAAAGCCTTCGGCGACCGCGTGCTGTACGAGGGGCTGGATTTCTCGCTGCCCCCTGCGGGCATCGTGGGCGTGATCGGCGCGAACGGCACGGGCAAGACCACCCTCTTCCGCATGATCATGGGCCTCGAAACTCCGACGAGCGGCTCGTTCCGCGTGGGTCCCACGGTGAAACTGGCCTATGTGGACCAGCAGCACAAGTCGATCGACCCCGAAAAGACGGTCTTCGAGGTGATCTCGGGCGGTCTGGACCTGATGACGCTGGGCAACCGGCAGGTCAACGCCCGCGCCTATGTCGCCCGTTTCAACTTCTCGGGCGCCGATCAGGAGAAGAAGTGCGGCATGCTCTCGGGCGGCGAGCGCAACCGCCTGCATCTGGCCCTCGCCCTGAAGGAGGAGGGCAACGTGCTGCTGCTGGACGAACCGACCAACGACATCGACGTCAACACGCTGCGGGCGCTGGAGGAAGGTCTCGAAAATTTCGCCGGATGCGCCGTGGTCATTTCGCACGACCGCTGGTTCCTCGACCGTATCGCCACGCACATCCTCTCGTTCGAGGGCGACTCGAAGGTGGTCTTCTACGAAGGCTCCTACTCGGAGTACGAGGCGTGGAAGAAGGCCCAGGGCGGCGACACGCAGCCCCACCGGGTGAGGTACAAAAAACTGATCGCGGATTAGTTTTTTGTATCAATTGAAAATTAGGAATGAAAAATTAAAATTTGTTTTTGCCATGCAGAAACCTTCGATTCCCAAGGGCACGCGCGACTTCTCCCCCGCGGAGATGATGCGCCGCCAGTATATTTTCGACACGATCCGCCGGGTGTTCCGCGCCTACGGGTTCGCGCCGCTCGAAACTCCCTCGATGGAGAACCTCTCGACCTTGCTGGGCAAGTACGGCGACGAGGGCGACAAGCTCCTGTTCAAGATTCTCAATTCGGGCGACTACGCCGCCGGACTGTCGGACGAGGAGGTGCGCAGCGCGTCGAAAATCTGCGAAAAAGGACTTCGTTACGACCTTACGGTGCCTTTCGCGCGTTACGTCGTGCAACATCAGGGCGAACTGACGTTCCCCTTCAAACGCTACCAGATTCAGCCCGTGTGGCGCGCCGACCGGCCGCAGAAAGGCCGCTACCGCGAATTCTACCAGTGCGACGTCGACGTGATCGGCACGCGCTCGCTGCTGTGCGAGGTCGAATTGGTCGAGATCGTCGAACGGGTGTTCAAGGCCCTCGGCATCCGCGTGGCGCTGAAGATGAACAACCGCAAGATCCTGTTCGGCATCGCCGAAGCCATCGGCCATGCCGACAAGATGATGGACATCACCATCGCCATCGACAAGCTGGAAAAGATCGGACTGGACAACGTGAAGGCCGAACTGATGGAGCGCGGCCTGGATCGGGAGGCGGTCGACAAACTTCAACCGATACTTGAGTTGAGCGGCGACAATATACAGAAGCTCAACCAGCTGAAAGAGGGGCTCGCTGTTTCGGAGACGGGCATGAAGGGCATCGAGGAGATGGAGACCGTATTCGGCTATGTCGGGCGGCTGGGCATCGACCTCACGGTGGAGCTGGACCTCTCGCTGGCACGCGGTTTGAACTACTACACCGGTGCGATCTTCGAGGTCAAGGCCCTCGATTTCGCCATCGGCTCGATCTGCGGCGGCGGCCGTTACGACGACCTGACGGGAATTTTCGGCATGCCCAATATGTCGGGCGTGGGCATTTCGTTCGGTGCGGACCGCATTTACGACGTGATGACGGGACTTTCGCTCTTCCCCGAGGAGGTCAACAGTTCGACCCGCGTGCTGTTCGTGAACCTCGGCGCGGAGGAGGAGGCCGCCGTGCTGCCGCTGCTGCGTCAGCTGCGCGGGCGTGAAATCGCCGCCGAAATCTACCCCGAGGCGGGCAAGATGAAGAAGCAGATGGAGTACGCCAACCGCCGCGGCATCCCCTATGTGGTGATCGTGGGGTCGCAGGAGCTGGAGGCCGGAGCCGCAACCGTCAAGGACATGCGCACGGGTGAGCAGCGGCAGGTTTCGTTAGACAAGCTGGCAACCGAAATCTGCAATTCATAATCGAGAATTCGGGATTGCAGGGTTGCGGAAGCCGACCTGCGGGCTTTTGCCGCAAAGTCGGATTGTGAATTGTGAATTGTGAATTTTGAATCGAATCATGCGCCGATTATTCGTCATACTCGCTACCCTCTCCGTCCTGCCCCTCGCGGCGCAGAACGAGGACGATGCGCGCCAGTTCCAGAAACTCGCGCAGGTTTTCCGTTATCTTTCGGGTCTTTACGTCGACGAGGTGGAGATGAAACCCGTCGTCGAGGGCGCCATCACGGGCATGCTCGAAGAGCTGGACCCCCACTCGGCCTACATCGGCGCCGAGGAGATGAAGGGCGTGCAGGAGAGTTTCGACGGGGAATTCAGCGGCATCGGCGTGGAGTTCAACGTCCTGCGCGACACGGTGATCGTGGTGAACACCATCGCCGGGGGACCAGCCGAACGGGTCGGCGTCAGGGCCAACGACCGCATCGTGCGCATTGATACGCTCGACGCCGTGGGGATGAGCCGCACGGACGTGCCCAAACACCTGCGGGGCAAGACCGGCACGAAGGTCGGAATCGACGTCGTGCGCCACGGCACGCCCGGACGGCTTCATTTCGTGATCGTCCGCGACAAAATCCCCCTGAACACCGTCGACGCCTCCTATCTGGCCGGCGAGGGCATCGGCTATATCAAGGTCAACCGCTTCGGCCGCACCACGATGGACGAATTCACCGAGGCCTACCGCAAGCTGGGACGGCCCGAAGGGCTGATCCTCGACCTGCGGGGCAATGGCGGCGGCCTGCTGGAGCAGGCGATCGGGATGGCGGGATTCTTCCTGCCGCGCGGCGCGGTGATCGTCTCGACCGAGGGGCGCGCCGTTCCGGCGTCGTCGTTCCGCGCCCAGACCAACGGCGAGGACCTCAAGGGACGTCTCGTGGTGCTGATCGACGAATCGTCGGCTTCGGCTTCGGAGATCGTCGCAGGGGCCGTGCAGGACTGGGACCGCGGCGTGGTCGTAGGCCGCCCGAGTTTCGGCAAGGGGCTCGTGCAGCGGCAGATCGGCCTTTCGGACGGTTCGGCCGTGCGCATCACCGTGGCCCGTTATCACACCCCTTCGGGCCGCGTCATCCAGCGTCCCTACGAGAAGGGGAAGCGCCGCGAGTACTACCTCGACCACCTGCGCCGTTATGACGATGCCGCACGTGATTCGCTCGACGCGGCGGCCCCGGCCTACCGCACGCTCCGCACCGGACGCACGGTCTACGGCGGCGGAGGCATCCGTCCCGACATCCTCGTCGAGGCCGACACGGCGGGTTTCTCGAACTACTACGGCGAACTGATCCGCCGCGGCATCGTGGCCGATTTCGTGGGCGACTGGCTCGACGGTTCGCGCGACAGCCTCTCGCGCCGCTACGCCTCGTTCGAGGCCTTCGACGCCGGGTATACACCCTCGGACGAGGTTCTCGAAAGGCTCACGGCGCTCGGTGAAAGCCGCGGCGTGAAGTTCGACGCCGAAGGGTTCGCCGTCTCCGAGCCTCTCGTGCGCATGCAGCTCAAAGCCCTCGCGGCGCAGCGGCTGTTCGGCACGGGAGCCTATTTTCGGGTCATCAACCCCGCCGCAAGCCCCGCCTACGCCCGGGCCGTGGCGATTCTCGAAGATTGGGACAAATCGGGCCAGCCGGTTCTGGAACCGTGAAAATAGCCCTTCAAGTTTTTGGAAATTCGCTTTTTTTTGCGTATATTCGTAGATACGAGCGTGTGCTGAAAAAGCTGAAACCAACCCAAAAACGAAACCCATGCTATCCCCAACCCATCTCCGTCGCGAAGGCGAGGATTACGAAGCCCAGATTCTTTCCAAAGCCGTAAAGGCGGGCCGCCGGACCTATTTTTTCGATGTCCGGGCCACGCGCGGCGACGACTATTTCCTGACCATCACCGAGAGCCGCAAAATCACGGCCCCCGACGGCACATCGAGTTACGACCGCCACAAGATATTCCTCTACAAGGAGGATTTTTCGAAATTCGCCGACGGACTGCACGAGGTCGTCGAGTTCATCCGCCGCAGCAAGGCGTGCCCCGAGCCGGGGGAATAGCCCGTTCCGATCCGTTTCGGAGCGCGCGGGAATCGGCCGCCGGCCCGGTTCCGCCGTAAGATGCGCCGGAGTCCGGCGACAGCTCCCGGGAGGCGGCGGACGCTTTTCCGCCCGGGATGTCCCCGGACCTGCCGGGGAGAGGGAAAACGTCCGGCAGCGGTCGTTTGGGACGAATGTGCGCCCTGCGCAGCGCGGCATTCCGAAAGGAATGGTGCCGACCGCGGGAAATCCCTCCGCGGCGGAGGCTTATCCGCACGGGATGTCCCCGGAACCTGCCGGAGAGCGGGAGAAGGTCCGGCAGCGGTCGTCCGGGGCGAATGTGCGCCCTGTGCAGCGCGGCATTCCGAAAGGAGCGGCGCCGACTGCGGGAAATCCCTCCGCGGCGGACGCCTATCCGCACGGGATGTCCCCGGAACTGCCGCAGGGAGCAAGAGAACGTCCGGCAACGGCGGACGCAGGCGGGTGCGAAAAACGGCAGGCTCCCGAAAAATTGATGAAAACTTAATTTTCGGAACGCGGGCGTTCGTCTTTTATCCCCTATCTTTGGCTGCGCCGAAGATACTCCGTCTGAACAAAATCGCAAACAAGTTTGCTTTTGTATCCGGCTTATTCGTATCTTTGCGTTTAAAACCAAAATACGCAAACAAACCATGAATTTTTCCCGGTACATCGTACTTGCGCTCAAAGGGTGCGCCATGGGTATGGCCGACGTAGTTCCCGGCGTCTCGGGCGGTACGATCGCTTTCATTTCGGGTATCTACGAAGAACTGCTCGACTCGATCCGCAGCGTCAACGCCACGGCGCTCAAGCTGCTGCTGAAACTCCGCCTCGGCGAGTTCTGGCGCCATATCAACGGAAGTTTCCTGCTGCCCGTGCTGCTGGGCATCGCCATTGCGATCTTTTCGCTGGCTCGCCTGATGACCTATCTGCTGACCTACCACCCCATCGCCATCTGGTCGTTCTTCTTCGGGCTGATCATCGCCTCGGCGCTGCTCGTCGCCCGGCAAATCGGACGCTGGGACTGGCGGAGCCTCCTCGCGTTCGTCGCAGGGGCCGCCGCGGCCTGGTGGATCACCGTCGCCACGCCCGCAGAAACCCCCAACGACTGGTGGTTCGTGATGCTTTCGGGCGCCATCGCCATCTGCGCCATGATCCTGCCCGGCATCTCCGGGGCCTTCATCCTGCTGCTGCTGGGCAAATACCAATATATCATGCAGGCCGTGGGCGATCTGAACATTCCCGTCATCGTGATCTTCGTCGTCGGAGCCGCGGCGGGCATCATCTCCTTCTCGCACCTGCTGTCGTGGCTGCTCAAACACTGGCACGACGTCACGGTGGCCGTGCTGATGGGCTTCATGGTCGGCTCACTCAACAAGGTCTGGCCGTGGAAGGAGACCGCTGAGACCTACCTCGACAGCCACGGCGTCGCACAGCCGCTCGTCCAGCACAACGTCGCTCCCGGGACCTTCGAACAGCTCACCGGCCAGCCATCGCAGCTTGTGCAGGCGGTTCTGCTCTGCGTCGTTGGATTTCTGGCCATCTACGGCATCGAACTGCTGGCGCGCATCATCGTCAAAAAAGAGGAGAAGTAACCCATGCGACGCTTCGGACTGATCGGACGCCCGCTGGGGCATTCGGCTTCGGCCGCCTACTTCACGGAAAAGTTCAACAGAGAGGGGATAACCGACTGT
>OLWA01003072.1_pt1 | contig 13439 bp, 12 predicted proteins | sample 1673251 | NCBI WGS metagenome assembly OLWA01 (sample SAMEA3178937, study PRJEB25190) | human gut metagenome | biome: human gut; feature: human-associated habitat; material: faeces | place: Austria | collected 2013
AGTTCCGTGAAAGTGAATGGTACCAGCAAATCTGTGATGGTGAAAGTACTCTTGCTGATGCCATCATGGATCGTATATCGTATGATTCCTATAAGATCGATATTGAAAGTATTGACCCATCTAAAGACCTCTCTATGAGAGAAGTATATGGACTGGATCCTGCAATGGCAAAGTAACTTAAAACGTGGTGCCCATACATTAAGGCATTCCCTGGCGACTACGATGCTCGCGAATAATACTCCTGTGCCCGTTATTACCGGGGTGTTAGGGCATGCCAGTTCCAGGACAACACAGAAATATCTTTCCATTGACGTAGACGGACTCAGGAAAGTATCACTGGAGGTGCCGGAATGAAAGAAATCACAAAGAAGGAATTCATCGGTATATTTAAAGAAGAGTTTGAAAACTTCCTGCGATATAAAAACGCTTTGGGATACTATAAGAAAATAGAGGGAAACCTTCTTTACGACTATCTGGCATTAAACCGGTTCCTTGACAGCTGCAAGCTGGAAGAAATTGCCCTTACGGAAGAAATGACATTCGCATATGTGAAAACAGCTGAACATCTTTCACAGTCGACAAGGCATCACCGTGAATGCAATATCAGGCAGTTTGCGAAATTCCTGAAAAGCCAGGGCTATGAAAATATCTATATCCAGTATGACTGTACAGCGATCTCGATCTTGATAAATGCCGGGATCTTTTTAAGTCCTTGACACCAGGGATGGAAGAAAATCAACTGTAGTCATCTCACAGTTTCCAGTCAGTACATGGTTTGATATGTTTGCTGATAATACCTACGCTGATGCGTGCCTTACACGAATCACAGATAAACATCATACATATCGTCTGGAAATGAACGGTATAAATATGCGTGAAACAGAATGATATCATCTAGCGGTACTTCGTACCGTTAAAAATGGAATAGCAGTTCCGCAGTAGCGGAACTGGCATTCCGTTTAAGCATAATTTGCAGGAATGATACAACCAAATTAAATCCCTGTCAAGCAAATAGCCCGAAAAAACCAATTCTGTCACGAATGTGTATACTTATTGTACAATAGGATGGGTGGATTGATATTATGCTGTGCCCTGTATCTTTCCCTCAATCCACAGTTTTCCCTAATTGTTTATTTTCCCCCACAGCTCCATGTATTCTCTAAGATTAATTTTTTCTTTCTTATAATATTCTTCCAGTTTACTCCGAAAGGACTCTTTCTCCTGGATATTGTTGAAATTTCCATTTTTGATTTCCTGCTCTAATGCTTCAAATATGGTTTCCTCTGTATGGCTCACATGACTTTTGGTTGTAACTTTTAATTGGAATGTTTTTCTTGACGCTGGATTCTCCCGCTGAATAAGGCGCAAATTTTTATCATAAAAGCCGGTTACAAGATTGATTTCCTCTATGATCTGTTCTGAAAATTCACTTGAAGTTGGTTGCAGTATGTTCTTCTTACAATCCTTTAAAAACCTTTGCACATATTGATTGTTCATTTCTGTATCCTGTTTTGATGGTACATACGAAAGGTCCAGGCTATATCTTCTTAAATAGCCATGCTTGTAAGCCGCCACAGTATATTTATTCAGAAAATCACGATAAATGCTATCCTTGTTGAAATGTCCGGTTATTTCCAGACTATTGAACCATGCAATTGTTTTCAGATAATATTTACGTTTTTCAAATTCGCAGGTGTTTAAAATCGCCAGCTTCTCAAGGGTCAGCTGCTCTTTGTTATCATCAAACTCCTTGTAAAAATCCAAGGTCTTGTCCATAATATCATCCTTATCATATTGTATGTGATGCTTTAAAAAATATATCCACAGTGCCCGGAATAATATACAAAAATTATCTGTTACCAAATTAAACACCGTATGATTGTCTTTATAGAAATTGCTTTGAAACAGCTTTTGCTGAAAATCCTTCCACCCTTCTTCCCATTGATCCTTCTCCTTTAACAGAACATCTTTCAGAAAGGTGACTGCCACTGCTTCTGCATTTGTATACTCAGACTTTCCATTCTGATGCAGATTCAGAATCAGACGGCTGATTTTCTCATTATATTCAATATCTGCAATGTCTCTTAATTCCTGATTCAGTTCAATTTCAGACGCTTTTTCACGCAGTCTATCGTTCTCTCTGTTTTTCTCCTGTTCTTTTTCCTGTTCCTGTTTTTTCTGCGCAAACTCAAGCTTGTACCCAAGGAGAAGCATCAGTGCAAGCTTATCCAGATTTTCTCCTGTGTTCTTACCGCCTTCTTCAAAAAACATTTCTTTTATTTTTCCCGTGGTTATTGCTTCTTTATCTATTTCTGTTCCCGGCTTTTTCTCCTTCGTCAGTCGGTGCCTTGCAATCAGTTCCATGATCGTTATCTGTTCTTCCTTATTGTCCTCAGAATTGTTGTAGACAAAAGTCATTTCCTCCAACAAGCTTTTCTGAAAAGGTAACTCCTGGTACAGATCGTCAAAGAAATGCTTCATAAAAAAGAATGCAATAACCGTATTACGATTTTCTTTGTTCGAAAACTCCGGTTGCTGCATAATCGCATTAACTTCTGCCACAAATGCCTTCAGCTTTCTCGGAGTAACATTTTCCACTCTATATTCAAGCTGTAGTGGTAAATTGAATTCTCTTCCAAAATAATAGTCAACAATAGGAGCTTCGAATAAGAAGCGGAAATCTCCCCAGTTCAGTCCTGCATACACATGCTTCAGTTCTTCCAACGCTTCTATTACAATGTCTTTTACGGAAATCTCTGTCAGGTTGATAATGTATGGAATATATTTTTCCAGATAATCCCGGTTGAAATCCAGATCTGCCATTTTCCCCAGATCAAATTGGTAGATTACTTTTACGTTGTGGGAGATCATTTTCTGGGTGAGGTCGAACAGGCGGGCAATCTGGTCACGGTTTTCACCGGAAATACGGTCAATGTCCTCGTAGACCAGGAGGACTTTGTGGTCCAGCTTATCCAGATCCTGGCAGAAGCCCTGGAATTCGGTTACCTGATCGTTTTCACCTGTGCCCAAAATGGAATTAAATTGTTTTCCCCAGGCATTTTCAGACAGCGCACGCTGCAGCTTTCTGGAATATCTGGGGTAGATGCGGTTGGTACGAAGGACTTTTTCCAATTGCTGAAACAGGTAGGAATCTATGGCGGACATGTTGCAGGTCAGAGGCTCTACCTTGATTACTTCGTATTTGTCCTGATTTCGTTCTATGTACTGGTCTGCCAGAAAGGTTTTGCCGCTGCCCCAGGTGCCGTTTATGCCAACTGCATCTACCTCAGATAAATAGAGGGAAAGCCGCTCCAGGTCACTTTCACGGGTTGGAAAAAGCTTCATGGAAGCGGAGGTCTCATAGAACCGCTGTTGCTCTTTTTGTGATTTCATCTGAAGAAGCCAGAAGATAATGTATTCAGCAATGCAGGCTTCCAAAAGCAGGAACCGAAACAAGGATTTGTTGTTCCCTATATCTGCCACAGTGCAGCCATTGGCAAGCTTAGATATAAGGAAGCCTATAGTTGCAAAAACTCCGGCCGTAAGAAATTCCTGGAGAATTTCCGTATTTCGGTAGTCTCCGGCTGCAAAATATAAAATCAGAATTGCTGCTGCATAGATTCCCAGATACAGATTTGTGCTGATTCCCGGAAAGAGTATGTAAAACAGGAGGAAGCTTAAGGTGGTGACTTCCGTGATTTTTTTCAATTGAAGGAATATGTGATTTTTCTTTTGCATTTGACCAGACTCCTTTTCCTTTGTGAAATTACTCGGCATGTTTTCCGTTTCTTTCAATACTTTTCTTTTCCATTATTTTGTTCATATTTTGGAGGTGTTTCGTTATAAATCATGAGGTAACATGTCCAATCACCTGTTCCTTCAAATAAATCATTTCCGCTTCTATATCTATCATTTTGTTTTTATATAAGTGCTTTATGGCCTTTTCACAGTTCATTTTACCCGGATATTCTAACTGCTTGTCCTGGCACCACATTTCAAATCTATGTTCAAAATCATTTTCCTTTATTCCTACCTTGTAACAATCCTGCTGATGTAGGAAATATAGTATGTACGCTTCTTCTTTTTCAACTTCCTGTTTCGTAGATTTCTGAATAAAAAAGGCTGCAGAGATTAACAGCTGCAGATAATTCCAAAAGGTATCGGGAATACTGACCGCAGCAAGCAGTTCCAGGCCTGCTGCAATGGCGTTTTTCAGGTTTAGGCGAACATTTCCTAATTTGTAGGAAGCAGATTCATTTCCAAGGAATATCATTCCGCTTCTTGCATCATCCGGGATTACAAGTACATGCTGATCCATAATCTGGCTTGCAGTTTCTTCACTCAGATTAAGTGTAGCTGCTTTTTCCATAAGATTGTGTTTCAGAAGATTATCATATTTTAGTGCTTCCTGCAGTGTCATACTCGTTCTCTCCTCTCATTTTTCTTCTTTTTTCTACGTGTATTATTTTATCTAATTTTCCCCGTTCCATTTTCAAAAGGACCTGTTCCTTGTATTCTTTGAAGATGTCAAGAAAATCTCTATATAAATCATTGCCTGATACTGCATCAAATTCGTATTCGTCCTTGTTTACAATTGCGAACAGGCGACGCTTTCGTTTGTCAGGAGTAGGATGGCTTGGATCATAAAATCTGGTTTTATACAAGATCCGGTCTGTATAATAGTATAAATCAAAGAAATCCATATACATCATGGGCGCCAGATAAGTATAATCTTCCAAAATGTGTTCCTTATCAGCATCCATAATAATTCTCAGAACAATGTCATAAGCCACCATATCTGCATCATATTCTTTTCTTTCAAGATGTTTTTCCGAATACTTCTTTCCGATATGTGCGAAATATGCATGCGCCATTTCATGGGCCAGACTGAAAACCAGAATCGTCCAATAGCAGCTTTCTGCGAGCTGTAAAATCTGGGTATCGTTGGACAGCAGTTTTAAAAGGACGTTATTGGCTTCCACGCCCTGCATTTTTCCAAAGATACAGACATCATTTAGCAAAAACAGTACATATTTAAAGCATTCACCATAGACTTCCAGATTTTCAAATTCCTTGGACCACTTAAATGCTGCTGCCAAAAACGCGATCATTGTGGATTCCAGAAGTTCGTCAACATGGATAAAGATGGGATTTACCTGGTCATCGTACAGATAGCTGTTGATGCTCTGCTGGTAGTTGTTACTTAATATAATAGAGTCATCTTCATAGTCGTATTCCCTTTTAAAGTATTTTTTAACCAACTCAAACATCTTTGTGAGGTTGTACTTTTCCATGTTTTCCCGGAGCTGTTCTTCTGTAAAAGCTCCGTTGAAATTTTGCAGCATTCTCTGGATACCTGTTTTATCGTTTTGTACGGATTTGTTGCCGGAGCGGTGTAGGATGTAATCGTATATCTGTGGGACCATGTACTCTTTTGTTTTGGGAAAGGATTTTTCCATTGGTAATCATCTCCTTTTTTCGGGATATAGATTATTGGACTTTCATAGTTTAGCATATTTTGAGGGATTTAGTGAAAGAATTTGAAATTTCTGCTTAATTTCGCCAGGTTTTTGTATAACAAAAAGACCACCTGTTTTTGCAGCTGGCTGATATAACTATATTGCCACGACTTGCCTTACGCAACTTTTACAATATTCATATTATTCCGTGGATGCAGTTCTCTTAAAATGTCTGCCTGTTTTTTGGCGGCTACGTGGATATAAATCTGGGTAGTTTTAATAGAGGAATGACCCAGGATCTGCTGTACGCAGCTTACGTCGACGCCTTCCTCTATCAGGTATGTTGCAAAGGAATGGCGAAACATATGGGGAGTGATTGTTCTTTGTATTCCTGCCTTTAGTGTATATTTCTTCAGCATGAACCGAATTGATTGTTCTGTATAGCGATTTCCCCTGTTGTTTATAAAAAAATAGCCGGACTTTTTTATTTCGGGTTCATTTTCTGCATAATATTTCCTTAAAATGTCCAAAACGGCTGTGTTGCTGATTTGGATATATCTTTCTTTTCCGCCTTTTCCCATAATTCGTATCAGACCGGAATTTAAATTTATATTCTCTACCCGGATGTTAGAGATTTCATATACTCTGGCACCTGTAGCGAAAAACACTTCGATAACTGCGGCATCACGTAAGCTGTGCTTGTATTGAATTCCTGAAAGGCTGCTCAGGCTGGCATATATGTAATTGAGCAGCTGCTCGATTTCTTCCCGGGGTATGATACGTGGAAGAATGATGGTTTCTTTAAATTTCACTTTTATTTTCCGAAAAGGATTCTGCTCTACCAATTCCTCTTCTTCTAAGTAACTGTAAAAGGCTTTTATGGAGGCAATTTTTCTTTTTATTGTTTTCTGTTTGTATTTTTTGTGTAGTTCTGTGATGTACTGCTCGATAGTTTCTTTTTCTGGCTCAGTGCTTTGTACATAAGAAAAGAACTGGGTCAAATCGATTCGGTATGCTTTTACTGTTTTCGCGTCCAGTTCTTTTCTGTAGGTGCAGTATTCTAAGTATGGTTTTACTTTTTCTTGTAAGTTCATGGTGGTACCCCTTTTTCTCTTTTTGGTATCACAGTACTGGAAAAGGTGGGGTTTGTCAAAAAAGCCTTGCGAAAGTTACTTATATTCTTAGAAAGACGTACCTTGTATATTCGATAATTCTTAATTATCCATTAAATTTTATTATATATCGAACTTTAGAAAAAATAGAGGATATAAAAATGCCATTAAACAAAGAACAATTTCTCAAACAATTTACACGTCAAGCACTTGATGAAAGAATTTCTCTTTTTGTTGGTGCTGGTGCATCAATCAACGCAGGTTATCCTTCCTGGTATAGTTTGCTTAAGCCGCTTGCAAAAGAACTCGGTACACCATTAAGCGATTCAACAAATTACTATAAACTTGCCCAATATTATTCTAATAATTTTGGACAGCCAGAATTATTGAAAAGAATTAATGAAGTATTAAATAAAAATGACTGTGACAGTCCTTTAATTAATGAGCTTATAGATATTGGATTTTCAAATATATGGACAACTAATTTTGATAATGTGCTAGAAAACAACTACAAAAAGCGTAATATTTTAATTAATAAAGTATTTAGAGATTCTGATTTATCTAATGTTGAGCTTAATAAGCGAATTAATATATATAAAATGAATGGAGATATCACAAATCCTGATGGCATTGTTGCGACACAAGAAGATTATGAGAAATATTCATATAATCATCGTATGATGTTAATGTTTTTTAAAAGAGAATTAATATCAAGTACTTTTTTGTTTATTGGATATAGTTTTTCGGATTATTTAGTAATGGACTGTTTAAGCGAAATTGCAAAGTATCTTGGCAATGCAACACCTCAACATTACACAATCCTAAAAAGAGAGAAAGATAATCCATATTTTGATTATTTTATTCATGATTTAGAACTTAGATATCATATTAAAGTTTTTCTCGTAGATGAATACGACGAGATACTTTTTGTATTGAAAGAATTAAATGAAAGAATACGGAATAAGAAAGTATTTATTTCTGGTGCATTTCGCTCATTTAATCAAGAAGTGGTAAAATATTCTCATAATCTTTCACGTAGTATAAGTTATCAACTTTTAGAGAACGATTATCGTATTGTAAATGGAATTGGTCGACACTTTGGTACACATATTATTGGATACGCAAATGAGTATCTTGCTCAAAAAGGCATTAAGGATAAAGAAAAATATATTATTGTTAAGCCTTTTGTTGGATTTGGTGAAAATTCTTTGGAAAATAAGAAGAAACTTCGAGAAGATGTTATTAAAGGGTGTGGTGCAGTAATATTTGCTTTTGGTGATTATAATCCAGATGCTCCAAATCCTAATAGTGGTGTTAAAGAAGAATTTGAAATAGCATTGAAATATCATAAAACAATTATCCCCATTGCTTATCCTGATATGCGATCAGAACAAATATGGCTGCAAATAAAAAATAATTTAACATTATATCCCTACCTGGAAAAAAGCATACTTTCCCTTACTTCTCAGAACGATACAGAGACACTAGCGAAAACAATTGTTTATATTTTGAATTCTGTACAAGAACCATAATAGCACTCTATTAATATACATATTGAATTTTCCAATAACCATAATTCTCTGTAGTCTATTAACAAATTAAGAAGATTTTCTGTAAATAATCTATCAAATATTTTGCAAGGAACTTTACATATTTGTCGTAATGCTGGATCATTAGATTCTGTAATTATTATGTATATAGCGTAAAGCAAGGTGATTTTACTATTAAGATTTGAATTGTCAACCCTGATATAGTTTTCAAACAAATGCCTGATTGATCTTGGAAGTGGTAATTTACTTTGAATTATTTCGTTAATATTTTTGTATTTACAGTTATTTAACATATCGCAAGTGATTTTACAGACAATATGGTTGCATATTTCTAATGTTCCAGTACTACGATCAGCTTCTTTAAAAATTAATTTCTTAATCCAAGCAAATACAGGCGGAATATCCGAAGGCTTTAATTCATACAATACTGGAAAAACTGTAACTTCGCCTTTAAAATATCTTAATTTTAAAGTTTGAATCTCTTCTCTAGCACAGAATGAAGTAATTGTATTATGAGACAAAATTATTATTGCATATTTTGATTTTCCAGCTCCTTCCTCAATATTTTTTTTGAACCGATCATCTCCCATTATCATTTCGTATCTATCATACCAGACATTGATACCATAGTTTTTTAAGTGATACACAATTGGCTGAGCAATAACGTATCTATCTTTTGCCGAAAAACATATAAATAATTTATCCGAGAATTTTTTCATATTACTCCTTTAACTTAAATGTTTTATTCAGAAGCAATTAATATGGTCATAAAATTAGCTGTTTTGACAATGTTAATAAACTTCTAATTGCTCCAAAATTTTTAATACTGTTGAATATACTATATTAATATCGTCATTTGCATTTATTTCTATAATGGGATAAGGTTCACTTGGAATAATATCTTCATATTTTGCCTGTTTTAATATTAATGCTTGTCGGCTTTCACTATAATGCGGTGGAATACCGGTCTTTCTGCTTCTTTGTTGTATTCTTGCAATTGCTATGTCAACATCTACATTTAGGTATATACCTATATCGGGATTAGGCAGGCATTCCAAAGCTTTTGATAAACAATTACATGAAGGCTGAAGGAATAATTCTGTGAATAATTTAATACAGAGGACATATCTATCAAGAATTACATTTTTTCCAGTATCTAAAATCGGTAATATTTCATTATACATTCGAAAAATAACGCTACCAATATGAAGTACATGCTTAAATTCATGAGAAAAAATATCATTTCTATGAAATTGAAGAGTTTTTTCCGCTTGATATAATTCTTCTTCAAAGACAGCATTTTTTATACAAGAAGTACATATGGTATTTTCTAATTTACTTTTATTTAATATTTCAAGAAGACTAGACTTCCCACTGCCATCTATGCCAAATAAGCAAATAAGTTTTCCTCTCATTAGTTAATTTCCTTTGTGAATTTATTGATAATTAAGAATTATCTCTTATCTTATTATACAACCGAAATTCCATTTTTCCTCATAATTTTACTATTTTCTAAAAAAAGATATTTTTATCTTGTTTTCATTCGATGAACAGAAAGCCGAACCATCCAAAATGTGTATCGAAATAACTCATTTCAATAAATCAACATCTTTCTCCACCAACTGCTTCTCTGCAATCTTAAGATTTCCTCTGTAGTTATTTCGCAGCTTTTTGACCAAATTGACGTAATTCGGGCTTGCTTTTATGTTTGGAGTGGATGAAGCCACTATTATTCTTGCATATACATGGTTAAAAGCGGAAAACAAAGCTTTAAACTGTGATAATGTTCCGTCAATCTGTTTTAATGAATGAGCTACGTCCACGCCTTTCAGTTCTGTTAAAATAGCCTCACATTCCTGTCCTCCAAGTACAAATAAATAATCACATTTGCAGATTCCCGGCGGGACTGATTTATCCTGTGGAATTATACCGCCATCCATTTTATATAAAATCACATGATCTTTCCGGGTATTCTCCAGGATGTATTTTTTCTTGCGTTCCTCACACTTTATCCTTGAGCGATTATCGGATACTTCAATACACTCAATGTTTTTATTTACACATGCAGTAGTCTTTTGATTGACAAGCTGTTCTTCTATGCATTTTTCCACTTTATTACATATCATTCATCCATCTCCTTGTCCAGTAAGCGCTCCAGTTCCGAATTTGTGATTGATGAAACTTCATCAATATAATCAGTACTGATCATATGGCTTTCTTCATCCAGCAGGTTTTCCATGCTGCTTAATCCTGATCTTGTATTTTCCAGTTTGAAAGCAGCAAATGTCTTATAATTAACACGTAAATTTTTTGCAATAACTACCGTACCTTTACTCTTTGGTCCATTTTCAATCTTGTCCGAATACAACAGGATATTTAAAGATGTTAAAATATATGGACTGTGTGTTGTAATAATTGCTCTGCTATCTGTGGAGTTAACCATCAAAGAAATCAGGCTTACAACATTTTTCTGGGCAATTGGAAATAAATGTGCTTCCGGTTCTTCTATAATTACAAAGCTCTTCTTTTTTTCCAGAATAATGATAAAGGCCAGTATCAGAATCCACAGTACCTCCTGCTGCCCGGAGGAACCATACATCAGTTTTACCCAATGTCTTTCATCAAAGTAAATTTTTTCTCCATCCATTTCGCTGGTATAATCCGCTTTAAAAATATCTTTTATGAGACTGTATGCTGTGTCAAGTGAAATATTATTAATTTGACCTTTTACAGTTTTAGTATAGTCTTTTACAATTTCCGGAATTTTGCTTCCAAATTTGCTTTTTGTATTTCTGATCAGATTGATAAAATCCTGCATTGTCAGATCCATATCTGAAATAGAAAAATCATGCAGCTGCTCTGACATGGTGGCCAGAAGACTTCTTCCTGCGGGGATATAGATAATGTCCGCATTATTTTCAAAAAGCTTATACAAACGTTCCTTGAACTGCTGTTTCAGCATTGCCAGAGCAGTAATATTATCGATTATGGAATTAATTTGTTCACTGTTTAGCGTTGCCAAAAACATTACAGATGCTTCATATATCAGTTCATTTAATGCATATTTTAAATTTTCAGCAAAGCGAAAGCGGACATATCCATCTTTATTCAGAGTGATTTCTATTTTCTTTTCTCCAAAAAAGTACTCTATCTTGAAGTTTTGCATGTGTGTGGTTTTGCCGAAGCATCCCATAAACTGTCTGGTCAGATATTTCATATAATTATTAAAATATTCATTTTTGTGATTGTCTGTATACTGTGCACCATCCATTAAGAATTCCAGCGTATAATCCCTTATCTTCTGGCAATAGTAAATAACTTTACAGGCTGTACTTTTCCCAGATGCCTGAGTGCCTATAAATACCTGCATTTTTTTATCTAAATCTATTTCAGCTTCGCAAATTGGACCAAATTGATGTATAAGAATTTTGTTCATAGCACTTCTCCTTTGGGACTTTGGTTTTATTAATAAATAGAGTTGATTGCAAATTTGTAGAAAAAAGCCCCGAAAACATCCAAGTTCAATGTTTCCGGGGCTTGCCCTGTGGGTGCCATAATAAACACCCTTGTCTCTTAAGTGGACCTGGCGGGAATTGAACCCGCGTCCGAAAGTCTATCCCTTGCGGCATCTCCCATCACAGTCGCTGTATTAACATTCCCTTTGCAGCACGCCCACCGACAGGCTTACTGCTTCAGTAGCTTCATAATACATCTACCGGGGCAAAGCTTACCCGGCAAGGTTTCTCACAAGGTCGACGCCAGACTCCTGAAGTGTGAGTGCAACAGGACTGACGGGCAGCACTTAGGCTGCCATTACTAACTGATCGTCAGCGTTTATATTTAGAATTTCCCGTTATTACGCAGTTCGGGAGACTGCGGATGGCTTCCACAACTTCAAAACCCCCGTCGAAACCAGTACAAGCCCTAAATGGATTATAATAGGTAGTTCTGGTACGCAGACGAAGTTTAAGCGGTTGCGCTTTTGGTTTATTATAAGGCAAACGGCTTCAGGTTGTCAAGGGATACCAGCCTGTTTTTTCCAGAAGCCCCGGAAGTATTGGGAATTCAATGCTTCCGGGGCTTACCTGTAAAGCGGCTACTCTCCGAATTCCTCGGCCACCTTTTTCAGCATTTCCCGGATTGGAAGATGGTATGGACATCTGGTTTCGCATTTGCCGCAGCCTACGCAGGCGGATGCTTTTACCCCAAGGCTTCCATAACGGTCCCGTGCCCAATCTGCAAGGTTGTAGCGTTCCAGGTAGCCTGCGAAAAGGAAGGCGTTTGGAATGCTGATTCCTACGGTACAGGGGGCGCAGTAATTGCAGCGGCGGCAGAAATTGGTGCCGAGCTGATAGCGGATTCCTTCCATTTCGGAAAGCTCTGCCTGGGTAAGGGGTGTGGTGTCTGCGCATGCTTTAATGTTCTCTTCTAATTCCGATACCTCTGCCATTCCCGGGATTACCACAGTAACAGCAGGATTGGAACAGACGTAGCGAAGGGCAAGGGTTCCGTTCTCAATGGCGCCGCCGGCCAGAGGTTTCATGGCAATGAAGCCTACATTTTTCTCCTGGCATTTGCAGATCAGCTCTTCGCCCTGACTTTCTACTATATTATATGGGAACATGATGGTCTCCACCCAGTCAAGACTTAAAGCACGTTCAAACACTTCTGTGGAATGTGCGGTAAGACCGATGTGCCCGATTTTGCCTGCTGCCTTGGCCTCCATGAGAGCTTCCAGTGCGCCCCCTTCTCCCACAACTGTATCCAGCTGCTCCATACTTGGGTTATGTACCTGATACAAATCAATGTGATCTGTCCGAAGATTTCCCAGACTTTTCTCAATATCTGCTGCCATGGCATCTTTAGTTCTGGCCATACTCTTGGTGGCAATCACAAACTTATCCCGTATTCCCTCTAATGCATAACCAAGATATTCCTCACTGACCGTATAGCCTCTTGCAGTGTCAATGTAGTTAACACCTTCATCCATAAGCTGCTTCATCAGTGCCTTGGTGCCCTCGGCGTCAATTCTCTGAATGGGGATTCCGCCGAAGCCCATCCGTGAAATCCGAAGTCCTGTTTTTCCTAGTATTGTGTACTCCATTTCATTCTCTCCTTATCTACCTATTCAATAGTTCTAACCAGCCCACAGCATTTCGGCAATTGATATTCCTAAGCAGGTCATTTCAGGTGCGTTCTTAGCGAAGGTGAAATCCACTGCTTACGAAGACTTAATCGTGAAGGCTATCCTGAACGATTTAGTCGTAGTTAGCAGTTAGTTCACCGGAGCGTTGCACCGACCTGCGTGGAATAACAGG
>OLWA01003074.1_pt1 | contig 13429 bp, 17 predicted proteins | sample 1673251 | NCBI WGS metagenome assembly OLWA01 (sample SAMEA3178937, study PRJEB25190) | human gut metagenome | biome: human gut; feature: human-associated habitat; material: faeces | place: Austria | collected 2013
AAAAAAGACTGCTGTCTTGCTTTTTGGCAAGATCGCAGCCTTTTTTCTTGGGGACTTTTTTTACAGCCCCTTTTTTCATGCTTTTCAGTCGAAAATTTTTAGTGTAAAACCATGGATGCTTTTTCATGATTTTCACCGACCGGAAGGATTTGAACCCTCGACAAATGAATATTGTCAAATAAAACGGCAAGCTTTGAGCAGATTTCGCTCCCGGCTTGCTTTTTTTTATGAAAAAACATTCACAAAGTTTAGAAGGCTGTTTTGTCAAATATCACGAAATGTGATAAACGACAAAGCGGCCTTTTTTTATTTCTCAAGAAAGGACGTGATACCCATGTGGCAGATGTACTATATAAAAAGGAAACAAAACGAACGGAGGAAAAGTCAATGAATGAAAAATTGATAATCAACACTAACCTGCTTCGCAAAGAGGCAGAATTTAAGACAAAGTCCTGTGCGGTGGAAAAAGCGATAGCAGTTTCTCATGCTGAGTTTGATAATTTAAAAAGGCATCCCTTGCAGGACAATGACCTGATCGCTGAGAACACAGATTTGATGTACTGCGACAGAGATGATATTTATCATTGTCTGCTGATCTACGATGAGGAACAGGGTGACGGTCTGCTGATCGAAGCTGAAGGCTCATCCTACGCTAGATACGTTCAGTATATTCCAAACGCAAAGCTGTTGTACGAAAATCATATTCAGACGCATTTGCAGGAAATGAAATTTTACTGTCCCCTTGAGATCAGCAGAGTACCTGAATGTTGGTCTGATGAGGAATACGAAAAAATCTCCTCCTATGAAGCTTCTGCTTACAAATCGGAGATAAATCATTTTATCAGCGATTTCAATTTGCCCGAAGAAAAAGAGCGAGGTCTGATGCATTGGTACGATAGAGGCAATTCTGTTGACCGAAAGGTGTTTTCCGCATTTATGTCGGTCGAAGAACATAACGGAGAACTTGTGGGAGTGGTCACAGCAAACGTTCACGGTCAGCTTACGGAAGATGAACTTGAGGATCTCCGTGAATATTGTACCGGGCAGTTAAGCGACGGCGCAGGAGAGAGTCTGGAGCAAAGACCGATAAAAACTCCCGACGGAGAAATTTATATCAGCTTTTGGAATTCCGACAAATGGTTTTTGCAGACGGAGGAAGAAATGAACAGCGATCAGTTTGAGGACATGACCGAAGAACCCGATATGGGAATGACGATGTGAGGTGTAATATGATTTACAACGAAAAGAAAGTAGAAACGCTTAGACAGAGATATCCCGAAGGAACTCGGATATGCCTTGACAGTATGGATAACGATCCCCGTCCGATTCCACCAGGTACTAAAGGCATAGTTCAATTTGTGGACGATGCGGGTACTCTGCACTGTAAATTTGATAACGGAAGAACGCTTGGCGTTATCCCCGATGTGGATAAGTTTCATAAAATCGAACAGGAACAGGCTATGGCGGATGAGCAGGAAAAATCTGAAGAAATCACAGAAACTGAGGGTTTTGAAGAATCCGAAGAAATGGAAATGTCAATGTAACGGTTAAGTTTTGAAAAAGACTTAGCCGTTTTTTTATTACACAAACAAGAAAGGATCGGTGATAAATGATAAAGTATTTCGATATCTTTGCAGGCATCGGCGGATTCCGCTCAGGACTTGAAAAAGCAGGAGGCTTTGAGTGCGTCGGGTACTGCGAGATTGACCGATATGCTAAAAAAGCATACGAAACAATGTACGATACGGAAGGCGAGGTGTATTACGATGACGCAAGAAAAATCAACCCAAACGAGTTACCCGATTTCGACCTTATATGCGGAGGCTTCCCTTGCCAAAGCTTTTCAATCGCTGGAAAAAGGGGCGGATTTGACGACGCAAGAGGAACTCTGTTCTTTGAAATTGCCAGAATCGCTGCCGTTAAAAAACCTAAATATCTGCTGCTTGAGAACGTACCCGGATTGTTATCGCATAACTGTCTTAGCTTCGCACGACGGGCAGGACGTTTGCGACCATCCTTGGTTCGCTGGACGAATTGGGGTACGATGTCGCATGGCAGGTGCTTAACAGCGCAAATTTTAGAGTCGCCCAATCCCGAAAAAGAGTGTTCATTATCGGATTTCTTAGAGAAAAATGCGCCGGAAAAGTATTGTCTTTCACGGACGCAAATCCAAAAACTCTTGTACAACGCATACCCGGACGAGAGGGCTGCAGAGTGTACTCAGCCGACGGACTGAGCATAACGCTTACGGGAACGGCAGGAGGCTTCGGAGGAAAGACAGGACTTTACGAGATCATAGGACTTCCGATCAAGGTCAAAACCAAGTCGGGCTATCAGTTAGCATTGCCCGGCGACAGTATTGATCTCGCCTACCCTAACATTAATTCAAGACGAGGACGTGTAGGTCACGATGTAGCACACACGCTGACAACAAGCTGTAATCAGGGATATTACGCTATGTGTATCGATATGAATCCCGAACCGAAAGTTACAGAGCTTGCGATGTGCATAACGTCAAGGCAGGACAGCGGTATAGGTCACCATAAAGGAGAAAAGTCGGGGGTGATCGTGATTAGCGATCCGATTGCGGTGCTTACTCCCGAAAAGGAGAAAGTTCGTCAGCAAGGGCGAAGATTTAAACTTCCAAACGAGCCGATGTTTACGATAACTGTCACCGATAAACACGGGGTGATCTACTGCGGATATATCCGCAGGCTCATGCCTTTGGAATGCTGGCGTTTGCAGGGGTTTACAGACGAGCAGTTCAACAAGGTGGCGGCAACGGGAATGTCAGACGCACAGCTTTACAAGCAGGCAGGAAATGCCGTGACTACGAATGTTATCGAGGCTCTTGCAAGGTTTATTTTAGAAATTGACAAGGAGAATGCAAATGAATAATATGATAAAGATATTTGAAAGTAAAGAATTTGGAAAAGTGAGAACTGTGGTACGAAACGGAGAAACTTGGTGGATATTAAAAGATATCTGCCGAGTGCTTGAAATGAAAGCAAACAGTGCCGGAGAGGTCGTCAAAAGACTTGATAAAGATGAGTACGATTCAATCGGACTCACCGATTCGCTCGGAAGAAAACAGAAAGCATATGTCGTAAGCGAATCAGGTTTGTATTCAATTCTTGTAAGGTCTGATAAACCTAAAGCAAAGCCTTTTCGTAAATGGATCACGACCGAAGTACTCCCAACTATCCGTCGCACAGGCGGTTACGTCGGCAACGAAGAAATGTTCATAGAAAACTATCTCCCGTTCCTTGACGAACCGTATCAGAATCTTTTCCGCTTGCAGATGATGGCGATAAATCAGCTGAACGAGCGTATCCGCCACGATCAGCCGCTGGTGGAGTTTGCGAATCAGGTGTCAAACACCAATAATCTTATCGACATGAACGTTATGGCAAAGCTTGCAAGAGCCGAAAATATCCCTGTCGGCAGGAACAAGCTTTACGGCTGGCTGAAAAGAAAGGGAGTTCTTATGGCGAATAATCTCCCCTATCAGACTTTTATCGATCGCGGATATTTTTCCGTAAAGGAGTCGGTGTTTGAAACTGCGACTATGACCAAGACCTATCAGCAGACGTTTGTGACAGGAAAAGGGCAAAGATTTGTGATCACTCTGCTGAGAAAATATTATGGGAAGGAGGTTTTGCAATAATGGAGATAATAAGTGTTTCTTTACACGATCTGAGAAAAATGAATAACAGCGAGGCTCTTATCCTGCAAGGCTGCGGCGGTGACCTTAAAGAATGGGTTGACGGCATAAACGATATGCTGACCGAAATCGGAATATTGCAGAATGAAAGTCGATTTGAAAAGGCGTATAGCTTTCATAATGAGGATCTTACCTGTTTGCTGTTTCCGTTTGATGACGTTCAGCTTGATATCGGTAAGCTTGCAATGTGGAGATTGCATACACACGAGCAGTTCGGAGGTACATGGCTTTCCGATTATGTTCCGAACAGACTTGGCGGTTTTGTTTCGGAAAAAGAACAAAAACAGAATGAAGATTGCAGTCCTATGGAAGAAACCGAAGATTTAGGAATGGAGATGATGTAATGGTGTATTTATTCACAGGAATGATAATCGGAGGGATTATCGGACTGACGGTCGGCAGCCTTGCTGCGGCTTTTAAGGCAGCTGAAAAAGAGATCGCACGTCTGGACAAGGAGGTAAGTGATGCACACAAACAGAATTAAAGCTAAAGTTGACTTCAAGTTCTGCCTCGGCAGTATTCCAGCAATGCTGAGAGCCACAAAGCCCGTACTTTCGGAAAGGCAGTACAAGGAGCTGTGTAACGAGGTCAATAAAGCCAACGGCTACCTTGAACAGAAACGCATCATATTCAGCTATGTTGACCCGATAATCAAGGGTTGAAAATACAACAAATGAAAATCAGCGGGCAGGCAGTATAGTTCATATCAAATTTGAACGTAAATTGCGCCGTCCGCGCTAGGACAAGGTTGTTTTGCCAACAGCAGATAAAAATCTGGTGCTTGCAAAGCGACTTTTCTGCTGTTGGTATAAACAGCAGAAAGGAAAAAAATGAACAGTTTTATGTCATGGGTAGGCGGAAAGAAAGCGTTGCGTGACGCCGTGCTTGCTCGCTTTCCTCCATATTATGAACGGTATATCGAGGTTTTCGGGGGCGCAGGCTGGGTGCTTTTTCGCAAACCGCCCGGTATGGATTTTGAGGTGTACAACGATTTTAACGGAAACCTTGCAAACCTGTACCGCTGTGTAAGAGATAAACCGAATAAGCTGAAATACAAGCTTCGTTATGTCCTCGATTCTCGTGAAGATTTCGACTGGATTGCTAGTCTTCACAAGCGAGGTCTGTTCAGCAGATTTCGTGATGTTGACAGGGCGGCGAAGTTTTATCAGCTTATTAGATACAGCTACGCAAGTGGACTTGACAGCTTCGGCAGTCAGCCGCATTCAATATGGTCGGATTTCCCGATGATAGACTTGGCAGCAAGGAGATTGCAGAAGGTAGTAGTTGAGAATAAAGACTTTGAAAAACTGATACGGCAGTACGACCGCCCTGTCAGCTTTTTTTATTGCGATCCGCCGTACTTTGCAACTGAAAACTACTACAAAGACGTTGGTTTTAAAACCAAGGATCATATTAGGCTCAGGGATTCGCTAATGGATATCAAGGGCAAGTTTCTTGTTTCCTACAATGACTGTCCTGAAATCCGTGAACTTTGGGATAAACCTAATATTCACATTGAGGAGATCAGCAGAGTGAATAATCTGGCGCAGCGATACGACGGCGGCTGTCAGTATGCGGAACTCCTCATATCCAATTACGATACAAGCGAGAGATTACAGGCGGTACGCCAGCTCTCGCTGTTTGACGATGAAACGGACAATTTTGGAGGTATAATTTTATGAAAAAGATAATTTTTGCACAGGTACTCACGACCAACGGAACTACCGAATTTTCGGGACTTTATGATGAAAACGGCGATCCCGTAAGCATAGAAACGGAGCGTGATGAAAGCGGAGTGACGCTTACGATATGGCGCAATGCTCCCGAAAGAGAACGTCCCGACTGCGGCATCTCGGAGGAAGAGATTGAGAGGACTTGCGCTATGTACGATGATTGCGGTGATTGTCCGCTGTGGGATTATTGCAATGAAGATGAGGAGGTTTTGTAAATGAAAATACTTGTTATTGAGCCTGAAAAAGCGCCGTATGAAAAGGAAATCGGCGATGATATTCACGATATGCAGGCAATAGTCGGAGGGTGTATCGAACCTATATATTTTGAGCCGAAAGAAACTGCGATTGCTTGGTGCAACGATGAATTTCTGCTTAACGGTTCACAGCCTAATCGTATTGTGGGAAATGTTCTTGTACATGGAACTTTCTTTGTTTCAGGCAATTATATGAACGAATACGGCGAATGGGACAGCTGTTCGCTTACGGACGAGCAGATCGAAAAGTATTCCAAGACGTTTAAGAACCCTATTATTGCATTGGGGAAAATGGAGATGGCGGATATTGAGGCTCTTTGCGAGGACTTTGAGGAAGCGGAAGAACCCGAATTTACGATGTCATAAACGAAAGGAGCAGGTGATGCAAATGAAAATTTCAGCGAATATCAACAGACTGGTGGAAAAACAGGATTCATCGGTAAAAGCGTATGCCAGTGTTACAATGGACGGAATGTTCGCTGTTCACGGACTGAAAGTAATGGAAACCGAGAAAGGCAGATTTGTAAATATGCCCTCAACTTCATACACAGACCGTGACGGCAACAAGCAGTATTCGGACATTTTTCACGCTATAACAAAAGCAGCGAGAAATGCACTTAATCAGGCTGTTCTGAATGCTTACGATGTCAAACTTCAGCAGATACAGGCAACAGAGATTGAGGTTGAAAATACTCCCGACGAGGAAATGTCCGACGAGCCTGCGGACGAACCTGAACCTGAGATAGCAATGTGAAATATCTCACAAAAGAATACTGTATACTTTGTTGCTTTGGTAGAATTTCTTTGAAAAGACTGGATTATGATGTATCTCTGTGATATAGTGAAAGAAACAAATTTATCGGGGTGATACTATGAAAAAAGCGATAACGATCTTAGCTATATGCAGTCTTCTGCTCACGGCTTGCGGACAGATAGACGATACAGAATCCAAATCGGAAACTACTACTGCAATTGCTTCCGAAAGCACGGCTGGCGAAGATACTGCGGAAACTTCATCGGCAAAAGAAGAAAAGGATACAAGCGAAGCCACAACTACTACGAAAAAGAGTTCGCAGACGGTATCCTCATCTTCAAAGCCGACGGGTATTACTGTAACTACTACAAAGAAATCAGGTTCGTCAGGTGCTTCGGGAAACTCAATTCAGGGACAAAACAATTCCGTGCAGAATAATAACGGTCAGGAAAATAACGTACAGCCTGCGCAGAATAGTCAGCAGACCTATAATTCGCCGTCCGATAACAATCAGAGCAATAACGGTGCGCAGCAGAATAACCAATCGTCTGACAATAAGCCTCAGAATAACACCCTTCTCCTCCGGTTACAACGGCAAAACCTGCGGTGACAAATCCGCCGACTACTACACCAAAACCGCAGACTGAACCGCCGGAAGATATAATTGAAGATACAACAAGCCTGCAAAGCGTTTTGAATTATGTAAATTCGCTCGGAAGAACAACCGATGAATATTACAATATAGGTGCAGGATTGGGGCACAACGGCTCTGATTATGGAAAAGCCGAAGCTGTTTACAATTGGATCAGAGGGAACGTCAGCGGAAATTGTCAAGTATTCTCAGCAGCAACAATGTACGCTTGTAAAGGTGTGGGACTTGAATGTCGGTATGCGTTTTTCTCACCGGATGCCTGGTACGGTCATATGGCAAACTTAGTATGTGTGGAAGGAACATGGTATGTGTTCGATACACAGGGCGGCAGATTTTTAAAATCAGATAAATACGGTGAAATAACCCGAATATTTGATGAAAATGATAATACAATTGAAATTTCGATAAGCGAATCGGCTTATTGATAATATGTAACAAATATGCAAGTGAGAGAGCCGAAGAAATTTCGGCTCTTTTTCTTTGCGTGAAATCAAAGGAGAAATGTACTTTATGTTTAAAACAAAATCAAAAATATTGAGAAAGCTTGGCGCAGGGTTCATGGCAGGACTCTGCGCTTTTTCTATGCTCGGTTCATCTGTGAGCGGAGTTATTACAGCAAATGCAGCAGGCAACTCGACTCAAAACTCTGCGTTTCCGTCGGCAGATATGGTGATCGCAAAGGCGGCAACGCTTCTCGGTTCTCCGTATACTTTCGGAAATAAGGGATATTGGTACGCATACAATCAGGGTCAGTATACTCCGCTGTCGGTACAGACGATAAACAATCTCGGTATCGACTGTTCGGGACTTGTGTACTATACGCTGACGCAGCTTGGATACAAGACTTCGGGATTTTCTTGGAACAACCCCGTTCCCGTTGATACCGATCACTGGCTGTCGGTAAACGACAACTGCACAATCACTTATGACGGTGTGACTTCAAAAGTCGATGTTGAAAAGCAGAATATTAAGACAACAGACCGTCCTTATTGGGAGTGTTCCGACGGTTCGACGATTACTCCCGGTTCTGTAGTGGTGGCTCAGAATCCATATGGCGAAGATCATGCGTGGATTTACATGGGTGAATTTGATTCAAAAAACGATGTTGTTTCATATCTGAAATCTATCGGTGTATCCGAAAGCCTCATAAATTCCAAAACAGTCGGCGACGGAAAAGGCGCAGGCGGCAGGCATTGGAGAATAGAGTCCAACGGTTCGGAGGGTGTTGTGATCAACAACAAGACCGACGGTAAAACTGCAACTGCTATGAATATGTCGGCGTTCAGGATCACAAAGACCGACGTGACTTTTGAGATAGATAAGTATAATACAAATGGTGATCTTGTGGGAAAATCAAGCGTTGACAATTCTACAGCGGTATATGGAATCTACAGCGATAAATCCTGCAAAAACAAGGTTGCTGAAATCAAAATCGGCAGCAATGGAAAAGGCTCTGTAAAGCTGCCAAACAAGACTTATTACGCAAAGGAAATCAAGGCTCCTACGGGTTACGCACTGGACAAAACCGTGTACAAAATCAAGGCGGGCGTGAACAAGGTTAAGGAGGATTTCCAGACGGGAAAAATCAAAATCAATAAGTCAGCAGAGGATGGCATAATCAGCGGCAGAAAGTTTAAAATCACCTATTCATACAATGGAAAATCTCTTTCTTAAACTGCAAAAACAAATGCAAAAGGCATTGCGACCTTTGACGATCTGAAAGTTTATGATATGTCCACAGGCAAGGCTATCACTTACACTGTTTCCGAAATCAACGTAGATACGAGATATGAAGCTCCCAAGGCGAAGAATGTCAAGCTTACCGACGGCGACGTTGACCTGACCATAAATGTGAAATTCAACAACGAACTTAAAACAGGTTCTATTAAGATCAACAAGCAGTCTGAGGATAATCATAACGGCGGCAGAGAATTTACTGTCACAGGTAACGGCAAGACTTACAGCATAAAAACAGGTTCTGACGGTGTTGCAATTCTTTCCGATATCCCCGTATACGACAGTAACAATCAGAAAATTGTTTACACGATTTCTGAAAAAAACGTACCAGTGAAATATGTTATTCCTGCCGAGCAGACAGTGACTTTAACGGCTGATGAAACTACCTCTGTAACGTTTGAAAATGTGCTTAAAAAATTCACTTTGGAAGTTACAAAAAAGGATTCTGAAAATGGCTCTGCACAGGGGAATGCAAGCCTTGCGGGAGCGGTTTACGGCGTGTTTAAAGACAGTGTTTTGAAAGACGAATACACAACCGATGAAAACGGATATTTCAAGTCCAAGGAATATGTCTGCGGGAATTACACGGTTCAGGAGATTTCACCAAGCGAGGGCTATCTGCTTGACGAAACTGTGTACTCGGTTGGTGCAGAAGCTGAGAATTATTCCATTGAGCATAACCCCATTTCCATGACAGTGACCGAGGACGTTCTCAAGGGAAAAATCAGCATAATCAAGCATTCCGATGACGGCTCAACGCAGATCGAAACTCCCGAAGTCGGTGCAGAATTTGAGGTTTATCTCAAGTCATCAAGCTCTTATGAAGCTGCAAAAGACAGCGAAAAAGACTACCTCGTATGCGATGAAAACGGCTATGCTGCGACAAAAATGCTCCCCTACGGAATCTACGTCGTTCATCAGACCAAGGGCTGGGTAAATACCGAATGGATCGATGATTTTGAAGTGATTATCAGCGAAAACGAAAAAGAATATTTCTATTTGCTCAATGACGCAGTAAAAAAATCCTTTGTGAAAATCGTAAAAAAGGACGCAGAAACAGGCAATGTGATCCCCGTTTCAGGAATCGGCTTCAAGGTTTGGGATTGTGCAAATTCCGAATATGTTTCGCAGAAAATTTACTATCCGTCTGAGATGATTCTTGATGAATTTTATACAGACGAAAGCGGCTCTCTTATGCTCCCGAACGAGCTTGCTTACGGCGATTATGAGCTTCATGAGGTGCAGTCGGCAGAGGGATATGTGCTTGACGGAACGCCCACTCCGTTTACCATAGACGGCACTGTAGAAGCCGTAGTTGTGGAGAAAACAAATACCGCACAGAAGGGCAAAATTTCGGTTCAGAAAACAGGTGATATTTTCACAACGGTCGCTACAGCATCATCTGCTTACACGGATGAAAACGGCGAAACTATTGTAAATCCGACAACTTACACTCCCGTTTTTGCAAGCGGAAATCTGTCCGGCGCAGTATTTCAGATCATTGCAAGCGAGGATATCATAACTGCCGACGGCACACTCAGAGCAAGTGCAGGAGATGTTGTGGCTGAGATCACGACCGATGAAAACGGGTATGCGGAAACTGATCTTCTTTATCTCGGAAAATACGAAATAGTGGAAGCTTCCGCACCATACGGATATGTAAAAAATTCCGAAATACAGGCAGTTGAACTGACCTATGCAGGACAGGAAATTGCTGTTCGTGATACCGTAAATACGTCATTTGTCAACGATTATCAGGGTGTAGAAATTTCACTTTCTAAGGTCATGGAAAAGGACGAGCTATTTAACATCGGTAACTCCGATGAATATACACGAGTTCGTTTCGGACTGTTTGCGGCAGAGGAAATTATTGCCGCTGACGGCTCGGTAATTCCTGCCGACGGTCTCATTTCGGAAGTCTCACTCGATGAAAATATGACTGCAAAGTTTGATACTGCTCTGCCTTTTGGCAAGTACTATGTGAAGGAAATTGCAACCGACGAGCATTATGTTCTCAACGGCGAAAAGTATCTTGTAAACTTCGAGTATATGGGACAGGATATTCAGACTGTTTCAATCGACTGTGGTCAGTTTACCAACGATCTGAAGCGTGGAAAAATCGAGGGCATAAAAGTCAGCGAGAGCGATGAACCTCTTGAAAACGCATTGTTCGGACTGTTTTATACTGACTGTACAGAATTTACAGAGGAGAATGCAATTATGACCGCAAAGTCCGATAAACAGGGAAAATTTGAATTTACAGAAATCCCCTACGGAGAATATATTGTCTGTGAGATCGAAGCACCCACAGGCTACATTTTAAGCGATGAAAGCTACCCCGTGACTATTTCTGAGGACGGAGAAATTATCGAAATTATAGCAGTAAATAAGCCTATAACTGTTGAGATAAGTAAACAAGATGTGTATGGAAACGAGCTTGCAGGTGCAGAAATGCAGCTTGAAAATTCTGATGGCGAAGTCGTTGATAAATGGACTTCCGAAGGAACAAACCATGTTGTTACCGAACTTCCTGCGGGAGGTTACACACTTAAGGAAATTGCTGCTCCCGACGGTTATGTTATCGCAACCGACATCAGATTTACAGTTGATGTTTATGGCAAGATTACTGTAGAAAATGTGGACGCAACCGCTGTTTCTGAGAACGGCAATCCGCTGATTGTTATGGTAGACGAGGCTGAGAAAATATCTGATGTTCCTGATACCCCGTATACAGGCGATAACCACAGCAATTTTGCGGCTTACGCAATGCTTGGAGCTGCAAGCTTGATTATTGCTGTCCTTATCATCACAAAGAAAGGGAAAAAGCATGAATAAGAAAGCGATTAGAATTGCGGCTGCCGTCAGTGCAGCCGCTCTCCTTTGCGGAGGAATTTATCTTCTTGTGAAAAACGATTTGGCACAGAAAATTAAGTGGCGTGATATTATGATATACGCTCCTACCCCGATAGCGCAGGAAACGCTTGATATGGCGGTAGATAACCGTTCTGAAAAGCCGTCCGCAGACAGAGTTCCCGAGGATACAAAAGACGAACTGACCGCACAGGTCCGGCAGCTTTCCGAAGATCATAGCGATTCTGTCGCATGGCTGTATATTCCCGACACGAATATCGATTACCCGATCATGCAGTCGGGCGATAACGAATATTACTCTCACAGAGCGGTGGACGGCTCATATTTGTACGCAGGCTCGCTTTTTATGGACTACAGAAATTCCTCGGATTTCACCGATTTCAATAGTGTTATCTACGGTCACAATATGGGAAACGCAACGTGTTTTGCGGACATTCCGAATTACGAAAACGAAGAATATTTTATGAACCACAGCTACGGCTGGCTGACTACCGATGACGATGTTCGGCTGATAGATTTCTTTGCGGTGGCAAGGACTTCTGATACAAGCGGACTTTATCTTGCCGACCCAACCTTTGAAGAGTGGGATTCACAGCTTAGAAACTGTGCGAGCATTTACAAGGAGATCGGTATTTCTCCCGATGATAACCTGATAACGCTGTCCACCTGCACTTCTGCGGAGGGTAACAGTCGTACAATTTTGGTAGGAAAAATTATAGAGGAGTGATGTGAAATGAAGTTAAAAAAGACGAAAAAGAAGATACTTGCAGCGGTCGCAAGCGCATTGTGCTTTGCAGCGATGATGTCGACCTCAGCCTACGCATCGGGAGATGTTGCGGGAGCTGTGCAAAGCACTTGGAGTACCGCAAGATCGCAGGTGGTTTCGGTTGTAAACAACGTTGTGTTTCCTGTGATTGACGTAATATTGGCGGTTTTGTTGTTTGTCAAGATAGGTATGCTTTACATGGATTACCGCAAGCACGGTCAGATAGAATGGACTCCGGCGGCTATTCTGTTCGGCTGTTTGATCTTTACTCTGACGGCTCCGTTGTATATCTGGTCAATCGTTTAAAAAGGAGAATTTGTGTATGAAAAAAATATATTCAGCTATGTTTTCAGCGGCAATTGCAATGATAATGACCGCCTGCGGAACGATTTCTCCGCCAACAGCACAAACGACAACGGCAGTTACAACAGCCGAAACCAATGTGCAAAGCTTGACGGACTTATCTTCATCTTCGGACTCTGACAGCAAAGTTGATTCAGAAAAAATACAATCCGATACCTTTATCGCAGAGTTTTTCGATTCAAATATCAGCTTTGAAGATACAAGCGAATTGGTTACTGAGTCGATGAAAGGCTGTTCCTTTGAATCGGAAAAAGATGAGTCAAACGGAATACAGAAAATTATGCTTAAAGGCAAAAACGGCGGAGGAATAGTTAATGTTCTATGCATTGATTTAAGTCAAAGTAATCTTGATTACGACATGGAATATATCCTTGAAAACTTCGGGGATTACTATTTTGGACAAACCTCCGCACAGATGAGCGGTATCACTGAGGATGATTTTGTGTCAAATTATCGTATGACAACAAATGTATATTCAAAAGGAAAATATCAGCAGTACGGCTCTGTTCAGAAGTCTGACGGTATGGCGACGCAGTTTGGGTACACGGAAACCTATGCTGTGCTTTCTGAGAACA
>OLWA01003080.1_pt1 | contig 13418 bp, 17 predicted proteins | sample 1673251 | NCBI WGS metagenome assembly OLWA01 (sample SAMEA3178937, study PRJEB25190) | human gut metagenome | biome: human gut; feature: human-associated habitat; material: faeces | place: Austria | collected 2013
ACCTTATAGTAGGCTACCGCTGACGGAACAGCGGGTTAAATCATGCAATTAATATCACTGTCTAACAATCAATTACGTGACTTTACAGGTCACACCCACGTCTTATTGAGGTTGAGCATAATCGTGTAGGCACTCTCGTAAGCGTCGGTAATATCCTCCATGAAGTCGGGGTGAATGGGGTTGCAGCGGTGCGACCGTCGCGGGTCGTCGAAATTGATTACATAGAATTTCGGCTTTACCTCGTACCCGTCCAAGTGGTTCAGCAGGTGGTTATAGGCAATGGTCGAGAGGTCTGCAAACTTGAAATCGTAGATATACATCGAGTACCCTTTCTCGATCTGTTGCTTGATATAGGAATTGACCACCGCGAACGACTTGCCGCTACCCGGAGTTCCTAATACGATAGACGCACGCTGCGGCAAAAGAATGTTGATCCAGCCGTTGTGCCACCTCTTTTTGTAGTAAAAACGGGTGGGCAGGTTCACGGAGTATTCATTGGTCAAAAGCCGCGTCTCCTGCATGAACGATTCGTTCTCGTTATTGAACGGGTCGTCCATGAGGTTGTTCTTCAAAAGACGGCTCGCCCATAATCCGGCCATCAGCAGGCAGACGTACCCTGCGGCCATCGTAGCAATGTAGAGCAGCGTCGTCGCCATAAGCGGGAGCGGCAGAGCCAGCAGCCACCAGTTCAGGAAAAAGAGCACGAAGCCCGCCGCGAGTGCCGTACCGATGCGCGGCCACGTGATCTTTTCGTCCTTCACTCCGGTCGTACCCAAGCACGAGAGGCCGAGCAGCACGACGGCAAAGAGCTTCGTATAGAGTATGGAGTGAAACAATCCCGCCGTTCGGTCGAAATTCATCAGGATTTTATCGACCACGCCGATATTCACGCCCCACGCGAGGATCGCCTCGTAACAATACCAATAGATATTCATCACGACCAATAATATACTTACGGCACGCAGAAAATCCATGATTTTCGCCAATGCCCTCAAATCATCTTCTTGTTGCATAATTTCGATTTTTAGATTTTGCGTTTATTCCTCCTTTTCTTTTTTCGTCGCTGCATTTCGCGCATGAAGGCTTGTTCTTCGGCATCGGTCGCGCCACCCTCTGCCGTGAACAATCCCCAGCCTCCGGCGATGGTGTCGTCATCGAACGGGGTTTGCACTTGCTGCCCGGTATCGGGTGTGTCGGACAGCGGCAAGGATATGGAAACGGGAATGCCCGGACGCGGCGGCTCGAAATGCTCCTGCAAGGCGTTTGCTGAAAGTTCCTTACCTAAACGGGAGCCGTTCAGCACGCATCCCGTGCGGTGGTCGATGAACGTCGCGCCATAGATGCGTCCCGTGTCGGTCTCGCGCAGCACGACATCTACGCCTTTGGCTTTCATCAAGGCGATGAACTCCGCACGGTCTTTCGTTCGACGCAGGGTGGCCATCGCCGTCGCGTGGGTCATACCGCCGAGCTTCCGTTCCTTGATTTGCTCCTTGCTCGCAGCGCACCACCGCTCGAACGCCTCGTACCCGTACCGCTTACCGAATCGGGAGGCTTTGAGCGGCGTGCCAACTTTCTCGCCTCGGTTGTCGGTTGCGGAATAGACGAAGCCCCGATACTCCCTGCCACGCACCTCGCCGCGACACTCCTCGACGGTTACATGGTAGAGCGAGAGCAGGGCGCGGTACTCTCCGAGCGTCTGGAACTTGTACCTGCCGGATATGCCTTTCAGGACGTTCCCGATTTGCTTTTTCACGTCGCCTGCCGCCGCATCCACCGCGCGGAGCGGTTCGGCCTGCGTCTGCCGCTTGCGCTCGGCGGTATGCAGCCCGTACTCTTGCTCCAACGCACGGGTAATGTTCTTGCTTCGGCGGCGGATGAAGCTATCGCCGATTTTCTTTCCCTGCTCGTCCACGCAGAGCGTTACGATGTGGAGATGGTGGCGGTCGATGTCTTCGTGCTTGAATACCGCATAAGGCTGGTTGCCGTAACCGAGCCGTGCGAGGTACTCCTCGGCGATGGCCGCCAGCTCCGTGTCGGTCAGACGATCGTCGGGGTGCGGGTTCAGGGAGATATGAACAACGGGCTTCGCCGTGCGCACCTGCTCCGGCAGGTAGCGGGTGAAATCCTCCGCCGCCCGCCGGATGTCGAGGCATCCCGTCCCTTCATCGAAGATTTTGTGCGTGGCGAGCAGCCGTCCCTGCCCCTCGTTGATCTTCTCGCCGTTGTAGGCCAACGCCCCGTAAAGCGAGCTTCCTACGTTAATTTTGGCAACCATCGTTGTTGAAATTCGTGTGTCAGGGCGAGGATTTGACGGCTTAATCCTGCCAACTCGACGGTCATTTTTTCCAATTTATAGAGCAGAGCCATCGCCTTTTTCTCCGAAAAACGGCTTTTCAGTTCCTTCACGGTCTGGTTGTAGTTCACGCCCACTGCGCGGTATTGGGCGTGCAGGGAGGAGAGGCGGGTATAGTAATCGACGAGCGTCTTATCGACTTTCAGCACGCGAAATTCGGCTCCGAAGACGCGGGCTTTGATAAAAACCGCTTTCGCGTACACGCCCGACTGCTCGTACATGGCGAGGAATCGGGCGTATTCCTCGTCGTTGAAGCGCACCATCACTTGGCGGCTGGCCTTGTCGGGTTTGGGCGGTTTGCCCCCGACGTTTCGTTTCTTTCCGTTCATACTTATGTGGATTTAGTGGTTGCGCGACATAAGCCACCACGCTCTTGCCAACCGCAGGTTCGGGATCAGGCTGCCCGACTTCGGAGGGGACAGCCCAGCCCCCTGCAAGGGCAAGGTTTTCGGGAGTAACCCGAAAAGTATCGAGTTACTCGATACACACCTTGCTATGTTCCGACGAACATAAAAATCCGTCCGAAGACGGATTGCGGGAGAACCGATTTCGACCGCAGCATGAAGCCGCATGGTGCGCCCTGTCGCTCGGGTGCAAAGATAGAGGCTTCCGGGATGGCTTTTCCGAGGCCGAGAACGCCAAACACTGCCAAACGGACGCCACAAGCTGCCACAGGCGGCAGAAGCGATACAACCGATATTTTTTCCTTGTTTATTTGCCGTAGAAACCAATGCACGACCGTCGGGCGGGACAGCCGAAGGTCGGCAGGAACAAACCGACGAGCGACCGGACAATCCGAACAGCATACGCACGTCGGTCGGTTGCGAAAACCCGCCCAACATTGGTTGGTTGTGACGTTGGGCTGTCGGGCGGAATATCCGTCCGGATATATGGCTTTACGTCGGACTAATGGTAGAAACGTATGTTTGCAGAAACAGATAATCCTATGTATAACGATTAAAATTTACAACGGTATGAACAAACCAACCTATGTAGCTTTCTCCACGCAAAAAGGAGGAGCCGGAAAAACGACCATCACGGTGCTGGTCGCAAGCTATCTGCACTATGTCAAGGGGTACAATGTCGCGGTGGTCGATTGCGACTTCCCGCAGTACAGCATCCACGATATGCGCAGGCGCGATATGGACACGACCATGAAGGACGACCATTATAAGGCGATGGCCTACGAGCAGTTCAAACGGCTCGACAAGAAAGCCTATCCCGTGCTGTGCTGCAAGCCGGAGGATGCGGCGGGAACAGCGGCGAAGCTGGCCGGAGCGGGGCAACCTCTGGACTTCGTGTTTTTCGACCTGCCGGGTACGATCAATAACCCGAACATTGTAAAGGCCATCGCCGCGATGGACTATATTTTCTGCCCGATTGTCGCCGACCGTGTCGTCATGACGAGTTCCATGCAGTTCGCTACGGTTATCAACGAACATATGATCAGCACGGGCAAGACCGACATCAAGGGATTGTATATGCTCTGGAACATGGTGGACGGGCGTGAAAAGACGGAAATCTATTCCGCCTACGAAAAAATCTGCGCGGAGCTGGCGCTCCCGATACTGAAAACCTACCTGCCGGACAGCAAACGCTTCCGCAAGGAGGCGTCCACGGAACGTAAAGCGGTATTCCGTTCGACGCTCTTTCCGGCGGACAAGTCCCTCGTGCGGGGCAGCAACCTCGATGCGCTCGTCGGTGAAATCCTTTCAACCATAACGCAGTAGATCTATGGCGAAAAAGACGAATATCGAAGGCATCGACGAGAACTTCATCATCAACTCGTTCCGGCAGGACGACCTGACACTCCCGCCGTCGGCACGGGCGACGGAAAGCCCGACCGATGCGGAGGCGGCAGCCCCCGAACCGATGCCACCGGAGGAGCAACGGGAAGAGCCTCGTCGCCGGAAGGCCAGAAATAAAGAGCAGGATTACGGAGCACTCTTTCTGAAAGAAGCGACTATACCTGCAAGGATAGGAAAGACGGTTTACATCCGTAAGGAGTATCACGAACGCATACAACTTATTTTGCGGGTAATCGGCAAAGATGAAGTGTCGCTGTTCAGTTATATCGACAATGTGCTGGCGCACCATTTCGAAATGTTTCAAGAGGAGATTAAAAAACGCTATGAGATGAATAACAACATTTTCTAATATAAAAAACAGGTAATCATGAGTAAGAAAAATTATTACGGGTCTCCATTCGAGAAAATGCCGGAAACGAAAGTTACCGCTGCTGATTATCGAGGCAAATATCTAAAACGTAATGAGATCAAAACGCGCCAATGCGTCTATATCAGCCGGGAAATTCATAACAAGATTTCCAAAATCGTGAATATTCTTGCCGCCGAAAGAGGTATTTCTATCGGTGGATATATTGATACGGTTCTCACGCAACATCTCAAAGAACATCGGGAAGCAATTAACACCCTTTATAAAAAACAACTTAACAATTTGATTTAACTATGATCTGGAAAAGATGGGACAAGCAGGCGTCCAAAAGGAATTACCGCCTGCGTTATTTGAAGAAAGCCGACACGGTAGACCGTCGGGGCAAGCTGGTTTATGTACGGCAGGAGTATCACGAACGGATACGGCGTATCGCCCGCGTCATCGGCGGCGATGATGTTACGCTGTTCAGCTACATCGACAATGTGCTGGCGGAACATTTCGCGGTCAACAAGGAAGTTATCTCCGCGCTGTACGACGAACATAACCGCCCGATCTTTTAGCCGCAATGGAAACGCTGTTAGTATGCCTGCTCGCAGGCTATGGCCTGTGGCTGGCGGCCTACCTGTGGTGGGAACGGCGGCAGAGGGAACACCCCGCGTCGCAGCCGGATGTAACCTCTCTGAAACGTGAGGACGACGTGCCGGATATTGTCGGCAAGAGCAGTTTCAAAATGCGGACGACAACGCCAATCGCTGCCAAACCAACGCCACAAGCTGCCACCGACGGCCATACGGAATCAGTGACGGAAAAAGCCCCTACATTTGCCACCGGAACCGATAACCGGACGTCGGCACGCATCCCCGACGACATGTTGGACGAGGCTTTCGAGCATTTGGAAATTCCGGACATCCCGCTCGAATACGAGGAGGACGATGACGAATACATCGAGGCGGAGCTGCCGCTTGCCGAAGGACGTCGGAGATACGCTTCGGGCGCGAGTTTCGAGGAGATAGACGCGGCGATGAAAACCGCCCGCGACCCTGCGGCAGACGATGCCTCCCGACGGCAGGCCGGACGGCTGTTCGGGCAGATGGAAGGCACGGAGTTTTTCGACCGCCTCGTGAGCGGCAGTGCCGATGTCGCGGAAAAGATAACGGGATTGATGGATTACTATTTAAGCCCGCCACCCCCGACCGTAGGGGACGCGGGGACGGTAGCCGTCCAAGCTCAAAACACAGCCGATGCGCCTGCCGCGGACGGGTTCGACATCCGGGATTTTGTATAACGATTAAAAATGAACGAACGATGAAAGAGAAAGATTACGGGTAGCTGTCCCACGACAAAACAGCCCACTGAATCCATAAGTAAATAATCAGTATCAACCCGCCGGACGGACTATCCACCCGTCCGGCACAATTCAAGAACAATTTATGACAAAGAAACATTTTCTTTTCTCGGCAGCCCTTCTTCTGGCTGCATCCTCCGCTTTCGCGCAGGGCAACGGTCTTTCGGGTATCAACGAGGCCACGAGTATGGTAACGAGCTATTTCGACCCCGCGACGAAACTGATCTACGCCATCGGCGCGGTCGTGGGATTGATCGGCGGCGTCAAGGTGTACGGCAAATTCTCGTCGGGCGACCCCGACACGTCGAAGACCGCTGCCTCGTGGTTCGGCGCGTGTATTTTCCTTATCGTGGCTGCGACGATTCTGCGTTCGTTCTTCCTCTAAACGTCGGGCAATGGCAGAATACCCTGTAAACAAGGGGATAGGCCGCTCGGTAGAGTTCAAAGGATTGAAGGCGCAGTACCTCTTCATCTTCTGCGGAGGTTTGCTCGCCTTGTTCGTCCTGTTCGTCATCCTCTACATGGTCGGCATCGACCACTGGTTCTGTATCGGCTTCGGGGCGGTGTCGGCCTCCGTTCTGGTGTGGCAGACATTCGCTCTGAATGCCCGGTACGGCGAACACGGGCTGATGAAATTAGGTGCGGCACGCAGCCATCCCCGCTACATACTCAACCGACGGAAAATTTCCCTATTGTTCAACCGCAAAAAACAGAAGAATGAGAAATACACTTAAAGCCGCGACATTGGAGGCCAAATTTCCGCTGCTGGCCGTCGAGCACGGCTGCATCCTCTCCAAAGACGCCGACATCACGGTGGCTTTCGCCGTGGAGTTGCCCGAACTGTATACGGTAACGGGAGCGGAATACGAGGCGATCCATGCCGCATGGTGCAAGGCCGTCAAGGTCTTACCCGATTACAGCATCGTGCACAAGCAGGATTGGTTCGTGCGCGAGCGGTACAAACCGGAGGTGCTGAAGGACGACATGAGTTTCCTGTCGCGTTCGTTCGAGCGGCATTTCAACGAGCGTCCGTTTCTTAGTCATGCGTGCTACCTGTTCCTGACGAAGACGACCAAAGAGCGGAGCCGTCAACAGAGTAATTGGAGCACCCTCTGTCGGGGACATATCGTCCCGAAAGAAATCCGCGACAAGGACGCTGCGGCCAAGTTCATCGAGGCAGCGGAACAGTTCGAGCGTATCATGAACGATTCGGGCTTTATCCGTCTGCGACGCCTTACCTCCGACGAGATAACCGGAACGGCGACAAGCGCGGGATTGGTGGAGAAATACTTTTCTCTTTCATTGGAAAATACCGCCTGCTTGCAGGACATCTCCCTCTCGGCGGCGGAGATGCGTATCGGCGACAATATCCTCTGCCTGCATACGCTCTCCGACACGGAAGACCTGCCGGGAAACGTGGCGACCGACACGCGCTACGAGAAGCTCTCGACAGACCGGAGCGACTGCCGCCTCTCGTTCGCCTCGCCCGTGGGGTTGCTGCTTTCGTGCAACCACATCTACAACCAGTATGTGCTGATCGACAACAGCGAGGAGAACTTGCAGCGTTTCGAGAAGAGTGCCCGCAATATGCAATCGCTCTCGCGCTACTCGCGTTCCAACCAGATCAACAAGGAGTGGATCGACGAGTATCTCAATGAGGCGCACTCCTACGGCCTCACGTCCGTCCGCGCCCACTTCAACGTCATGGCGTGGTCGGACGACAGGGAGGAGCTGAAACATATCAAGAACGACGTGGGCAGCCAGCTCGCGGCGATGGAGTGCACCCCGCGCCACAACACGGTGGACTGCCCGACGCTCTTCTGGGCGGCCATACCGGGCAATGAGGCCGATTTTCCGGCGGAGGAGAGCTACTACACGTTCATCGAGCAGGCGGTCTGCTTTTTTACCGAAGAGACCAACTACCGCTCGTCGCTTTCTCCGTTCGGCATCAAGATGGTGGATCGCCTCACGGGAAAACCGCTGCATCTGGACATCTCCGACCTGCCGATGAAACGCGGCACGATAACCAACCGCAACAAATTCATTTTGGGGCCGAGCGGTTCGGGCAAGTCGTTTTTCACCAACCACCTCACGCGGCAGTATTACGAGCAAGGGACGCATATCGTGCTGATCGACACCGGAAACAGCTATCAGGGTTTGTGCGAGATGATCCGCCGCAAGACCGGAGGCGAGGACGGGATTTATTTCACCTACACGGATGAAAGCCCTATCGCGTTCAATCCGTTCTACACCGAAGACAAGGTGTTCGACATCGAGAAGCGCGAGAGTATCAAGACGCTGCTTCTGACGCTTTGGAAAAAGGATACCGAGCCTGCCACGCGCTCCGAGGAGGTCGCCCTCTCGAACGCTGTTGCGCTCTACATCGAGCGTATCAAGCGGGACGCGGAGATCGAGCCGTCGTTCAACACGTTCTACGAGTTCGTGAAGACCGACTACCGCACCGTGCTGGAGGAGAAAAAGGTGCGCGAAAAGGATTTCGACCTTGCTAACTTCCTCAATGTGCTGGAGCCGTATTATCACGGCGGGGAGTACGACTACCTGCTGAACAGCGACAAACAGTTAGACCTGTTGCATAAGCGGTTCATCGTCTTCGAGATCGACGCGATAAAAGACCACCCGATTCTCTTTCCGGTAACGACGATTATCATCATGGAGCTGTTCATAGGCAAGATGCGCCGTCTGAAAGGCATCCGCAAGATGATACTTATCGAGGAGGCGTGGAAGGCCATCGCCTCGGCGAACATGGCCTCCTACATCAAGTACCTCTACAAGACCGTCCGTAAGTTCTACGGCGAGGCCGTCGTGGTTACGCAGGAGGTGGACGACATCATCGCCTCGCCGATCGTCAAGGAGAGTATCATCAACAACTCGGACTGTAAAATTCTGCTCGACCAGCGCAAGTATATGAACAAGTTCGACCAGATTCAGGCGCTGCTCGGACTGACGGACAAGGAGAAAGGACAAATTCTTTCCATCAATCAGGCGAACGACCCGTCGAGGCTCTACAAAGAGGTCTGGATCGGACTGGGCGGCACGCAGTCGGCGGTCTATGCCACCGAAGTGAGTGCCGAAGAATATCTCGCGTTCACGACCGAGGAGACCGAGAAAATGGAGGTATACGCCCTTGCCGAGAAGCTGGGCGGCGACATCGAGGCGGCGATCCGGCAGCTTGCCGAACGTCGCAGGAACAAGAAGTAATAACCCTAAAAATGAGAGATTTATGAATATAAGTAAAAAGAAGTGGCTCACGTTGAGCAGTTGCATGGTCTCCCTTGCGGCTTTGATGCTGCAAGCCTGTACCGACGCGAAAGAAACGGACTGCGACAAGTTGTGCGGGAATTGGGTCAGCGTGGGCAGGAAACCCGACGTGCTGATCTACCGCGAGGGCGACGCCTACAAGGTTACGGTGTTCAAGCGCGGCGGTCTTTCGCGTCGTCTGAAACCCGAAACATACCTGCTGCGCGAGGAGGAAGGCAACCTTTTCATCAATACGGGTTACCGCATCGACATCGCCTACAACGAGGCGGCGGACGTGCTGACCTTCTCCCCGCACGGCGATTACGTCCGAAAGGACATGGATACGAAACAAGAATAGAAACCGCTAAATCCACAGTAAATAATGAGAACAAGAATCATTCTGCTTTTCGGCGCGTGCCTGCTCCTTGCGGGTACGGCGCGGGCGCAATGGGTCGTCAGCGATCCGGGCAACCTCGCGCAAGGCATCATCAATGCCTCGAAAAATATCATCCACACCTCGAAAACGGCGACCAACATGGTGTCGAATTTTCAGGAGACGGTAAAGATTTACGAGCAGGGCAAGAAGTATTACGACGCCCTCAAATCGGTGAATAACCTCGTCAAAGATGCCGTCAAGGTCAGGAACACGATTCTGATGATCGGCGAAATCTCGGACATCTACGTTACGAATTTCCAGCTTATGCTGCGCGATGAGAACTACACGCCCGAAGAGCTGTCTGCCATTGCATTCGGCTACACGAAGCTCTTGGAAGAGAGCAACGACGTCCTCAAAGAGATGAAAGACGTGGTGAACATCACGACGCTCTCGATGACCGACAAGGAACGCATGGACGTGGTGGACAGGTGCTACAACCGGGTGCGGCGATACCGCAATCTGGTGATGTACTACACCAACAAGAACATCTCGGTCAGCTACCTGCGCTCGCGCAAGAAGAACGACATGGACAGGGTGCTGGCGCTCTACGGCAGCCGCAGCGAACGCTATTGGTAACATTGAAACGTATAGGCTTATGATGTTGCTTACAATAGAGTTCGACAACCTGCATACCATCCTGCGCTCGCTTTATTCCGAGATGATGCCGCTCTGTTCCAACATGGCAGGGGTGGCCAAAGGCATCGCGGGGCTGGGTGCGCTGTTCTACGTGGCCGTGCGCGTGTGGCAGTCGCTCGCCCGTGCAGAAGCCATCGACGTGTACCCGCTGCTGCGGCCTTTCGCCGTCGGCTTCTGCATCATGTTCTTTCCGACCATCGTTCTCGGCACGATCAACGGGGTGTTAAGCCCCGTCGTACAGGGTACGAACCGGATGCTCGAATCGCAGACGCTCGACATGAACAAGTACCGCGAGCAGAAAGACAAGCTCGAATACGAGGCGATGATGCGCAACCCCGAAACGGCCTACCTCGTCTCGAACGAGGAGTTCGACCGTCAGCTCGAAGAGTTAGGCTGGTCGCCCGGCGATATGATCACGATGGCCGGCATGTATATCGAGCGCGGTATGTACAACATGAAAAAAGGCATCCGCGACTTTTTCCGCGAGGTGCTGGAGCTGCTTTTCGCCGCTGCCGCCCTGCTGATCGACACCCTGCGGACGTTCTTTTTGATCGTCCTGTCGATTCTCGGCCCCATAGCGTTCGCCATCTCCGTCTGGGACGGCTTTCACTCCACGCTCACGCAGTGGATATGCCGCTATGTTCAGATTTATCTGTGGCTGCCCGTCGCCGACCTGTTCAGTACCGTGCTGGCGAAGATTCAGGTGTTGATGTTGCAAAACGACATCTCGGAGTTGCAGAACAACCCGAACTTCTCGCTCGAAGCCTCCAACGGCGTCTATATCGTGTTCCTTATCATCGGCATTATCGGGTATTTCACGATTCCGACCGTCGCCGGATGGATCATTCAGGCCGGAGGTTCGGGAAGCTACGGGCGTACCGTAACGCAGCTTGCGGGCAAGGGTGCGGCATTTGCCGGAGGTGTGGCCGGAGCTACCGTCGGTAACGTCGCCGGACATTCGGGCAGGCTGATGGGACGCGCGGGCAAGGCCGCGTGGAACCATACCGCCGGAAAATTATTCAAACGAAAATAATCGGACAACATGGAATTTAAGTCATTGAAAAATATCGAGACATCGTTCAGGCAGATACGCCTGTTCGGTATCGTCTTCATCGCGCTGTGCACTCTGGTGGCGGTGTTCTCCGTCGGGAGCGCCTACCGTTTCGCCGAGCGGCAGCGGGAGAAGATCTACGTGCTCGACGGCGGCAAGTCGCTGATGCTCGCCCTCTCGCAAGACCTCGCGCAGAACCGTCCCGCCGAAGCCCGCGAGCACGTGCGCCGCTTTCACGAGCTGTTCTTTACCCTCTCGCCGGAAAAGAGCGCGATCGAGCACAATATCAAACGTGCCCTGCTGCTCTCGGACAAGAGTGCCTACAACTATTACACGGATTTCTCCGAGAAAGGATATTACAACCGTATCATCGCGGGCAACATCAATCAGGTGTTGCAGGTCGATTCGGTGGTCTGCAACTTCGACCGCTACCCTTACGAGGTCAATACCTATGCGCGTCAGATGATTATCCGCGAGAGCAACGTGACGGAGCGCAGCCTCGTAACGCGCTGCCGCCTGCTGAACGCCTTGCGCTCGGACGACAACCCGAACGGATTTACCATCGAGGGCTTCACGATTCTGGAAAACCGCGACCTGCAAACATTGGAGAGATAAGCCTATGAGAAAGTTAATCGAACGTCTCGGCAAGTGGACGGACAATCAGGACGAGCGGTTGCGGGCATGGCTCGAAGCACTCCCCGAGCGCACGAAGATCATCGTCGTACTCGTCATTTTCGGCGTGTTCGCCATCGGCGCCCTCTTTACGTTCGGGACGGCTCTCTACCAAATCGGACGGGAAAGCGGGCGGCAGATAGAGATCGAACATATCAGACAGTTAGACCTGCGGCAACAGCAGGACAGTATCAACCTTTTCAAGTATTATGATTATGGAACAAAACAAGAATCCTACGGCCTCCCCCAAAGAGGAGAAGCCTAAAACACCGCTCACGGAGGAACAACGGCAGCGACGCCGCAAGATGCTCGTGTACCCGCTTATGGGGCTGCTTTTCATCGGCTCCATGTGGCTGATCTTCGCACCCTCCGACAAGGGCAAGGCCGAAGCGCAGCAGGGCGTCGGATTCAACACCGAAATGCCCCTGCCCGTGGAGGCAGGCATCATAGCCGACAAGCGTACTGCCTACGAGCAGGCGAAGATGGAGGAGAAGCAGAAAGAGCAGCGGGCGCAGATGAACGACCTCGCCGCACTATTCTCGGATAAGGGCGATAAAGCCGAAACGCAGTCGGAGGAGTTCGACCTGCTCAACCCCGAACCGCAGCAGCCCGCCCGCACCTACGGCGGAGGTTCCCGCCCGCAACGGACGATACGTTCGTCCGCTGTGGCTTATGAGGACATCAACCGCACGTTGGGCAATTTCTACGAAACACCTGCCGAAGACCCTGAAAAGGAGGAGATGCGCGAGCGTATCGAAAAATTGGAGGCGATGTTGGAGCGGCAGGCAGAGCCGTCCGGCTCGACACTTAACGACCAAGTGGCCCTGCTCGAAAAATCCTACGAATTGGCGGCCAAATATATGCCCGCCGGACAGGGCGGCACGACGCAACAGCCGTCGGTAGCCGATACGGAGGAGGACAAGATGACGGTGCGAAATGGCAAGGCGGTGGCGCAACCCGTCGGGCAGGTGGCCGAACGCATCGTCTCCGCCCTTACACAACCTATGACCGACAGCGAGTTCATCACGGCGCAGACCGACGGGCGGAATTTCGGATTCCACACGGCCATCGGAACCTCGGTGGCAGTCGGACGCAACACCATTCCGGCATGCGTACACGGCGACCAGACCGTAACCGACGGGCAAGCCGTCCGCCTACGGCTCGCGGAGCCGATGCAGGTGGCCGGAGTGCGCATCCCTCGCAACACTGTCGTCGTGGGTGCGGCACGGGTGCAGGGCGAGCGGCTCGGTATCGACATTACCTCGTTGGAGTATCAGGGAACGATCATCCCCGTCGAGTTGGCCGTTTTCGACAGCGACGGGCAGGAGGGCATCTTCATCCCCAATTCGATGGAGGTAAGTGCGGCCAAAGAGGTGGCGGCCAATATGGGGTCGTCGCTCGGCAGCAGCATCAACATCTCCACCGACGCGGGAGCGCAGCTCGCCTCCGACCTCGGCAAAGGGGTGATTCAGGGCACGAGCCAATATATCGC
>OLWA01003081.1_pt1 | contig 13417 bp, 10 predicted proteins | sample 1673251 | NCBI WGS metagenome assembly OLWA01 (sample SAMEA3178937, study PRJEB25190) | human gut metagenome | biome: human gut; feature: human-associated habitat; material: faeces | place: Austria | collected 2013
GCGTCGGCCATCTGCCGCCCGCCGAGCCTCCGCGCGAACGTCCGCTTGCCGCTGTACAGCGGCCCCGTGATGAAGATCATCCCAGCCACCTCCCGGAAAGCAGCAGCGCCGCCAGCATCCAAAGCTCCGCCCGCTGCAAAAACCAGCCCGCCAAATCCCCGGTGATGCCGCCGAACTGCTTCACCGCCACGGCGCGATACCGCCACAGCGCCGCCAGCGCCGCCAGCACGAGCAGCCCGCCGCCCATGCACGCCATTCCCCCGCCGACACAGACGCTCATCGTCAGCAGCGCCGCCTTCACGCGCCGCCTGTCCGCCGCCGTCGCGAACGTGTGTGCCAGCCCGGTGTTCTTCGCCATCGGGAACGCGGCCACCGCATAGCCGGACAGGCAGCGCTCCAAAACGAGCGCCAGCAGCCAGATCAGGCCGACGCGCGGCGTAAACCGCACGCACGCGCAGAGCGCAAAATACAGCGTGAAATAGCTGCACAGGCGAATCACCGCGAACGCACCGCAGTGCGGATCCTTGAGGATATCGAGCTTTTTCTGGGTATCGCCATAGCTGCAAAGGGCGTCGCAGGTATCGGCGTAACCATCCAGATGGATGCCGCCCGTGACCCAGATGGGAATCAGGCAAAAGCCTGCCGCGCGCACCATGGCGGGCAGCGGTAGGCTGGCGCACACGCACCACAGCACGCCGCACAGCACCCCCACCAGCGGGAAGGCACAGAGCGAATACCGCATGTTTTTCTCGTTCCAGTCAAACTGCGGCACCGGCACAGCCGAGAACATGGCAAATGCCACGGCGATCGTCTGCAAAACTGTCATGGGCGTTCTCCTCCTTTGTAGTACACCGGCAGGCCGCACACCACGCGGCAGACGGCGTCGGCTTTGGCGGCAACGGCATTGTTGACCATGGCAAGGGCCTGCAAATAAAGGTCTGTCTCCCCGGCATAGTCCGCCCCGCCGCTGAATACCTCGTTGCTGACGATGATGAGATGCCGGCACTGCGCAGCGATAGAATCGATCCCCGCCAGCATTTTTTCCGCCGCCTGCTTGGGCGGCAGGCAGCTGCCGTCGGGACGGTACAGCTCATTGGCGGCCAGGTTGCCCAAATCTTCCAGCAGGGCGGTGCCCTGCTGCGGCAGGCGGACAAGATGCAGGTTTTGGGGGCATTCCACGGTAGCAAACTGTTTTTGCGCCCGCATGGCGCGGTGTTTGGCCACCCGCGCGGCGCACTCGGCGTCCCACACCTGCATGGTGGCAAGGTAATAGCGCGGGCCGCCGCTCTGCACGGCAAGGTGCTCCGCATAGGCGCTTTTGCCGCTGGCTGCGCCGCCGATAACCAGCGTCAGCATTGTGGGGCATACGGCGCAATGCCGCCCTCCGCAAAGGAATAGCAGCCGCGGTAGACGGCCAAAGCCATATCCCACAGCGGGATGGAAGCCACCGCGCCGGTGCCCTCGCCCAGATGCAGGTTGGCGGTGATGAGCGGCGCTTTGCCCAAAGCATCCAGCACCATATGTGCGGCAGGCTCCGCCGAAACATGGCTGGCAAACACCGCCTTGGCTGCTGCGGGGCAGAGCCGCACCGCGCACAGCGCCGCCACGCTGCTGATAAAGCCATCCATCAAAATGGGCACACCCTCCAGCGCGCCGCCCAAAAACACGCCGCACAGCCCGGCAATATCAAACCCGCCCAGCTTGGCCAGCACATCCAGCGGGTCAGCGGGATTGGGCTGGTTGTGGGCAATGCCGCGCCGGATCGCATCAATCTTGCGGGCAAGCCCTGCATCCGAAAGCCCGGCCCCGCGTCCGGTCATGCTCTGCACGGGGGCACCCAGCAGCACGCTTGCCACGGCGCTGGAGGTTGTGGTGTTGCCAATGCCCATCTCCCCCGTTGCTAACAGTTGAACTCCCTGCTGCTTTTGTCCGCGCACCAGCGCAATGCCGCAGCCGATGGCCTGTACGGCCTGGGCGCGGGTCATGGCCGGGCCGCAGGTAAAATCTTTGGTGCCGGGGGCAATGCGGCAGTCCTGCACGCCGGGCACCGGGGCACCGGCAATGCCCATATCCACCGGCACAACGCTGCAATGGGCGGCAGCTGCCATCTGGCACACGCTGGTGCGCCGCGCGGCAAGGTTTTGCAGCACCGCGCGGGTCACGCTGGCGTCGGTTTGGCTCACGCCCTGGGCCACCACGCCGTTATCGGCGCACAGCACCAGCACGGCGCGGCGGGCAAAATCCAGCTCCGGGGTGCCGGTCAGGGCGGCGGCGTCCTCCAGCATGGTTTCCAGGCTGCCCAGCCCGCCCAGCGGTTTGGCCAGCGCGGCCCAGTGGGCGTGCGCCGCAGCGCGGGCAGCTTCATCGGGCGGGGTGATGGTTTGCAGCCGTGTGTTCAGTTCAGGTTCTGTCATACCGTTCTCCCTGTTTTTGTTTGGGCATACTGCGCCGCAGCCGTTACAAAGCGCTGCGGCAGCGGGGTGCCCGCCCAGTATAGATGCGGGAACCCCGCATACAGATGCCCATTGGCAAAGCCGCAGTCCCAATGGCGGCCATTGGCTTTTTGGGCGGCAAAAGCGGCGCCGTTGCAGGTGGAATCCCAATGGTGGAACTCATGCACGGGCACTGGCTCCCCTGCGCGGAAGAGCATGCTGTCCGCCTGCGGGGTGAGCGCGGCATAGCCAAAGCGCACCAGCCGCCTCACGCGGAACCCCTGCCCCGGCAGCACACCCGCCATGGGGTGGGCGGTTCCGGCGTCATCTTCCAGCGTTTGGCCCAGGTACAAAAAGCCGCCGCATTCCGCCACGGTGGGCAGGCCGCGCTGCACGGCGGTGTTTATGGCGCAGCGCATGGCGGTGTTGGCCGCCAGCTGGGCGGCGTACAGCTCCGGGTAGCCGCCCGGCAGGTACAGCCCGCCGATATGTTGCGGCAGCGCGGCATCCCGCAGCGGGCTGAAATAGCAAAGCTCTGCGCCTGCGGCCTGCAGGCTTTCCAGCGTTTCGGCATAGGTAAAGCAGAACGCTTCATCCTGTGCCACGGCAATGCGCACAGTGGGGGCTGCGGCCTGAACCGCAGGGGCCATTGGGGCCGGGCGGTCAAACAGGGCCAGCAGCCGCGGCCAGGCGATATTTTTTTGCGCGGCGGCGGTCAAAATCTGAATTTTTTGCTGCAAATCAGCAATTTCGCCCGCGGTTTTCAGCCCCAGGTGGCGGCTTTCGATGGCGGCATCCGGCATGGGGGGCAGAAAGCCCACCACCGGCAGGCCGGTTTCCCGTTCCAGCATGGGGGCCAGCAGCTTGTACAGCATCTCGGTGCAGTCGTTCAGCAGAACGCCCGCAATGTGGTGCGGTGTGCGGAACGCTTTTAAGCCTTGCAGCTGGGCGGCCAGCGTTAAACTGGCCCCCTTGGGGCGCACCACCAGCAGCACCGGCAAGTCCAGCACATCGGCGGTGTGCCAGGCGCTGGCGGTGGCACTCACGCCGCCAAGGCCGTCATAATAGCCCATGGCACCCTCACACACCGCGCTGCCATGGCCCGCCGCGCCGCTGGTGTACAGCCGTCGCACGGTCTGCGGGGTGGAGAAAAACAGGTCCAGATTGTGGCTGGGCACCCCCAGCACAGCGCGGTGAAACATGGGGTCAATGTAATCCGGCCCGCACTTGAACGCGCAGGGCTCCAGCCCGCGGGCTTTCAGGGCGGAAAGCAGGGCGCAGGCGGCGGTGGTTTTGCCGCTGCCGGAACTGGGCGCGGCCAAAAGCAGCTGCAGCATTCTCATTCCCTCACGATCAAAAATACCGGGTTGTTGGCCATCATCAGGTGCAGGCTGCCTGCCGCCTTGCTGCGGCTTACGGCAATCTGGGTCACCTGTGCGGCCAGCCCGTGGGCGGCCAGGGCGGCAATACTCTGCTGCAAGGTTTCCAGCGCAATGGCGGCGATACAAAGCCGGGTCTGCGGGTTGGCGGCCAAGGCGGCATCTACAATGGCCTGCATATTGCCCTTGCTGCCGCCGATGAAAACAGCATCCGGCGCGGGCAGATTTTGCAGCGCTTCAGGGGCTTTGCCCGCGATCAGCGTTAAGTTACTGGCGGCAAATTTGGCCTGGTTCTGGCGAACCAGCGCGCAGGCATCGGCATCACATTCCACCGCGTACACCTGACCCATGGGGGCGGCCAGCGCCATTTCCACGCTCACGCTGCCCGTTCCGGCACCGACATCCCACAGGGTATCAGTGGGGGCAACGGCCAGCTTGGCCAGCGCGGCGGCGCGCACCTCCTGCTTGGTCATCGGCGTTTTGCCGCGGATGAAGGCTTCATCCGGCAGGCCGGGCACGCGGGGCTGCGGTTTGGGGCAGGGCTCCACCAGCAGCACGCTGAGCGGCGCAAAGCTGCCGCCCGCCAGCGTTTGCACCGTATCGGTGATGACCTTTTGCTGCGGGGTGCCAAGGTTCTCACCAACCGTGGCCTGCACCGCGCCAAAGCCTGCGGCGGCTAGAATCTCACACAGCGCGGCGGGGCTGGTATTGCGCCCGCCCGTCAAAAAAAAGGTCGGGCGGGCGCTCCGGCACTCTGCCGCAGGGTCGCAGGCACATCCGTGGGCGCTGACAAGGTGCCAGTTCTGCCACGGCCTGCCCAGCGCTGCGGCCAACAGCTGTACGCTGGAAATCCCCGGCAGCACCGTTACTTCCGCCCCCTGTGCCCGCAGCTTGGGCACCAGCGCCGCAGCACCGGAATAAAAGCCGGTATCCCCGCTGTAAACCAGCGCGGCGGTCTGGCAGGGCTCCGCTTGCAGGCAGGCCAGCACTTCATCCGGCAGGTAAATTGGCTTGCGGTTGGGGGTACAGCCATCCGGCAGGTTTTGCAGCAGCCGCTTTGCCCCCAGAATCAGCCCTGCCGTTTGCAGGGCCTGCAAGCCCTGGGCAGTCAAACTGCCGGGCAGCCCGCTGCCCATGCCAACCAATGTAATCTTCATAACAGCTCCCTGCATCGTTGCAAAATTTCTTCGGCGGTCTCGCCGCATTCCTCCGGGCGGCGCAGCACAACCAGCGCAGCCCCGCTTTGGGCAGCAGCCTGGGCTTTTTCGGCAAAGCCGCCCGCGCTGCCGCCGTCCTTGGTGACAAGATAACGGATGTGGAACTGCTGCATCAGCGCAAGGTTCAGTTCCAGCGTAAAGGGCCCCTGCATGGCAATGATGTTGCGGTGCGGGATGCCCGCGCCCTCGCACGCCGTAATGCCCGCCACGGTGGGCAGCACCCGCGGGTACAGGCGGGCGGCATCCAGCCCGGCAAAGGCCGCAAGCTCTTTGGCGCCGGTGGTGAGCAGAACATTGCCCTGCGTTGCGGCTAAATACTGCGCGGCCTGGGCGGCACTGCCCAGCACCACACTGCCCGCGGGCAAGGTGCTGGCGGCACGCAGCAGGCGGTGGTACTCTACCCCGGCTGCGTTGGCGGCGGCGCGGATGTTTTTGGTGGCTTCCACCGCGTAAGGGTGGGTGGCATCCACACAAAGGGCTGCGCCCTGCAAAAGCTCCGCCATGGCGCCGGACAGCAGGCGGCCGGAATGTACGGTAATGCCGGGGGCCTGGCCCTGTTCCTCGGCCCCCAGGTCGGTTGCCACGCTGACGGTAACGGCAATGCCCAACGCGGCAGCGGCGCGGGAGAAATCCCGCCCTTCGGTAGTGCCGCTGAACACAACGATCCTCATACCCCGTGGTACCCCCGCGGCGTTACCATCCACCCGCTGACCTGGTGGGTGGCGCTGTTGCCGATGAACACCGTGGTGAACATATCCACGGTGGTGTGTTCCAGCTCGGCCAGTGTCATCTGGCTGCTCTGCTGGCCGGTGCGGCCAATGCTGCGTATCACACCGCAAAGGGTACCTGCCCCCTTGCCGTTTTGCAACAGGATGCGAACCGCCTTTTGCAGGTAATCCGGCCGCCCTTTGGAGGAGGGATTGTACAGCGCCACGCAGAAATCCCCCATGGCGGCGCAGGCCAGCCGCTTTTCGATCATCTCCCACGGAGTCAGCCGGTCCGAAAGGGAGATCACGCAGAAATCATGGGCCAGCGGTGCGCCCAGCACGGCGGCACCGCTTAATGCGGCGGTCAGGCCGGGAATGACCTCCACTTCCACATCGGGGTATTCCGCCGCCAGCTCCAGCAGCGGGCTGGCCATGCCGTACACCCCGGCGTCGCCGGAGCAGACAAGCGCCACCGTTTTGCCGGTCTGGGCCGTTTGCAGCGCCCAGCGGCAGCGGTCAATTTCTCTGGTCATACCGGTGGCATAGGTTTCTTTTTCCGGGTACAGGGGGCGCACAAGGTCGATGTAAACGGTGTAACCGCACAGCACATCAGCCTCTTGCAGCGCATGGCGGGCCTGCGCGGTCAAAAACTGGGCATCACCAGGGCCAAGGCCCACAACGGATACAAGGTTACGCTTCATCGGTTTTCCATCTCCAATCCGGGGCAAAGGGGCGCACGGCAGCGGCAAAGGTCACGCCGGTATGCGCATATTTGGGCAGCAGCAGCGTGCCGCCGGAAGCCAGCACGGCGGCGCGCTCGCAGACGTTATCCACACCCGTCACTCCCTGCACAAAGCGGGAGGCGCTGAAAGTTCCGGGCACAGCGCGCAGCTGGGCGGCGGAATAAAAGCTGACCGGCCAGCCGTGGCTGCGGCAGAACTCCAGCAGGCCGGGTTCGTTCTGTTTTAGATCAATGCTGGCGGCGGCGGTAATTCCGACCAGGGCCAAATTTGTATCGGCGCAGAACGCTGCAAACGCGGCTTCCAGCTGGGCGGCGGTGGTACCGCGCTTGCAGCCAACGCCCAGCACGCCAATGCGGGGGATCAGATGCAAAGCGTTCCCCTGCGGGGTCATAGTCAGTGCAAAATCAGCGCCAGACGGTTCTTCGGCTTCCGCCACACCGGTGGGCGGGGTGCCCGCAATGGCCCAGGGGGAAGCATACCGCACCGTTTTGCCGGCCAGCAGTGCCCCGCTGACCAACTTAATGCGCGGGGTTTCCCACACAGCGCAGTTTTGTTTTTTGGCCCACTCATCCACGGCAAACAGGCCGTTGGCATCTGTCGCCGTGGTGATCACCGGCACCGCACCACAGACGGCAGCCAGCCGGCGGGCCAGGTCATTTGCGCCGCCCAGATGGCCGGAGAGCAGCGGCACCGCAAAGCGGCCGCATTCATCCAGCACCACAACGGCGGGGTCGGTGGCCTTGCTTTGGCAGTGGGGCGCAATGGCCCGCACCGCAATGCCCGCCGCCCCCACAAACACCAGGGCATCCGCCGCGGCAAACTGCTGGGCCGCCCACCCGGCCAGCGTCACCCCGCCCAGCCCGCAGCGGCTGACGGAGCCGGGGCAGGTTTGGGCCAGCTGCTGCGCCAGCGCCAGCCCCTTGGCCGTAAAGGCAAGATACGCACAGTTCACGGTTTGGTCCCCTCGCGGTATTCGGTGGTAAAGGCGGGGTCGTACAGTTTGCTGCGGGCATAGCAGCGGCCAAGGAAATCCCCAACCACGATCAAGGCCGTTTTGGTAATGCCCGCCTGCTTGGTGCTTTGGGCCAGGGTGCCAAGGGTGCAGCGCACGGTTTTCTGCTCCGGCCAGGTGGCCTTGTACACCACGGCGGCGGGGGTGCTTGCGGTGTATGCCCCCTGCAGCAGTGCTTCCTGCACTTTATCAATTAAGCCGATGGAGAGAAAAATCACCATGGTAGCGCCGTGGCTGGCCAGGCTGGCGAGCTTTTCCTTTTCCGGCACGGGGGTGCGGCCCTCCATGCGGGTGATGATGACCGTCTGGCTGACGGCGGGCAGCGTGTACTCGGCGTTCAGCGCGGCGGCGGCACCGCAAAAGCTGGAAACACCGGGCGTATCATCGTAAGCAATGCCGTCGGCGTCCAGCGCGTCCATCTGCTCCCGGATGGCCCCGTACAAACAGGGGTCCCCGGTGTGCAGCCGCACAGTGGTTTTGTGTTCGGCTTCCATTTGGCGCATCACGGCAAGCACCTGTTCCAATGTCATTTCAGCACTGTTATAAATGGCGCAGCCGGCTTTGGCCAGCCCCAGCAGCGCCGGGTTGACCAGGCTGCCCGCATAAATAATGCAGTCCGCCGTTTGCAGCAGCGCCGCACCGCGCCGGGTGATCAGATCCGGTGCGCCGGGGCCTGCGCCCACAAAATGTACCATACCTCATTGCTCCTTTTTCTGCCAGCTTTGCAGCAGCTGGGCGGCGGTCTCAGTCTGGCCCAGCGGCCCGGCCTGGTTGGAAAACAGTACAGCCCCCACCCGGAACGCCCCCGCCACGCGGCGGTCCAGATGCAGCTGGATGGCCTGCAATAGGCTTTCGAGCACCGGCTCCCGCAGGTTTTCGGCATCCAGAATGTCCAGGCAGGCGTCCGTTGTGGCGGCGTCCATCAAGGCGCGGCAGGTGGTCTGGCTGGCCCCGCAGAGCGCCGCATGGGTGCAGAACAGTTCGGTGCGGCAATCCGCCATGCGGGAATGGGTATTCATAATGCCGCCCGCCAGCTTGACCAGCTTGCCGATGTGCCCCACCAGCAATACCTCTGCAAACTGCTCCGCAGCGGCCATATCCAGCGCATCCCCCATAAAGTTGGAGCACTTGACCACCGGGATGCTGCTGTATTCCGGCAGGTTTTGGGCCAGGTAGTCCAGCCCATAGTTGCCGGGGGCCAGGATCAGCCGCTTGGGGCTTTGCTCCCGCAGGGCGGCCTGGTGGATCTCCAGCTGCACGGTATCCAGGATGGCCTGCTGGCTCATGGGCTCCACAATGCCGCTGGTGCCCAGAACGGAAAGCCCGCCTTCCACCCCGATGTGGGGGTTAAAGGTGCGTTTGGCGGCTTCCTCGCCCCCCTCGATCGAGATCATTACGTCAAAGCCGCCGTCATACCCGGCTGCTTCGGCCTCCGCGTGCAGGGCATCGGTGATCATCCGGCGCGGCACATGGTTGATGGCCGCCTGCCCCACCGGCTGGTCCAGGCCGGGTTTCGTCACACGGCCCACACCGGGGCCGCCGTCAATCGTGACCTGGCCGGGGGCATCCGGCAGCAGGGTGATGTCGGCTATGACCGGCAGGCCGGTGGTAACGTCCACATCGTCCCCGCCGTCCTTGCGGATGGCGCACTGGGCGCCGGCGGCTGTTTTGCGGCAGTAGATGGGCGCAACTTCCACCACAATGCCTTTTGGGGTGCGCAGGCCGACGGATTCCGGCGCTTTACCGGTCAGCAGCAGGCGGGCGGCCCCGGCAGCGCCAAGGGCGGCGCAGGTGCCAGTGGTGTAGCCGCAGCGCAGCAGCTTTTGCCCGCTGCGGATGTAATGTTCAAACCTGGGCGGCTCCTGTTTGGCAGGTTCCCGTTCAGAGTCGCGCTCCGGCTGGGGGCCGTACAGTGCTTCATACTGCTCTTTGGTCAGGCGGTACAGCGTGCGGATGTTCTCTGCGGCAAACGCGTCTTTCGGTGTCATCACGCCGGAAACGCCCTGCGGCGATACGCACACCACGGTATCCGCAATTTTTTGCGCCAGCTCCAGCTCATGCAGGCTGACAATGACGGCCACCTGTTTTCCCTGTGCCAGCTGGCGCAGGATGGTCAGCAGCTCAATTTTGCCTTTGATGTCCAAAAATGACGTTGGTTCGTCTAGCAGGATGATTTCCGGCTGCTGGCAGACGGCGCGGGCCAGCAGAACGCGCTGGCGCTGGCCGTCGCTGATTTTGGTAAAGTCCCGGTCGGCCAGCTCATCCGCCTGTACCAGATGCAGGGCATCCCGCACCTGCTGTTTGTCCTGCTCGGACAGGATGCCCAGCCGCCCGGTGTAGGGGTAGCGCCCGGCAGCGGCCACATCAAAACAGGTGGTCAGCTCGGTGTGGCGGGTGTGGGGCAGCATCAGGGCCATTTTGCGCGCGCGGGCATTGGGGGTGTAGGTTGTCAGGTTTTGGCCCTGCAGCAGCACAGCGCCGCTTTGCGCCGCCAGCTGCCCGGCCAGCGTTTTGAGCAGGGTGGATTTGCCCGCGCCGTTTGGGCCAATCAACGCTAAGATCTGCCCGCGCTGCACGCCAATGCCAATGTTTTGTAATAGCGGCGTTTTGCCGTACCCGATGGCAAGATCCTGCGTTTGGCAGTAAAATGCTTCGCTCATGCCCGGCCCTCCCCGCTTTGGCGGCGCACCAACAGCCAGATGACTACCGGCGCACCAAATACCGCTGTGACGGAGCTGATGGAAAGCTCGGTGGGGGCAAACAGGCTGCGGGCGATCAGATCGCACAGCAGGCAGAACGCCGCCCCACCCAGCGCACAGCCCGGCAGCACATGCAGCGGCTTGGCGCTGCCCAACGCCTGCTTGACCAAGTGCGGCACCGCAATACCCACAAAGGAAATGGGCCCCGCAAACGCCGTGATGCAGGCGGCCAGCAAACTGGAAAGCAGCACCAGCGCCACGCAGAACGGCCGCACAGCCACACCCACGCTTTGGGCATACTGCTCCCCCATCTGGTAGGCGGCCATCGGCTTGGCCAGCAAAAAGGCCGCGGCCAAACAGGGCAGCACCACCAGCGCAGCGGCGGCCACATTGCCCCAGGTCATGCCGGAAAAGCTGCCCATGGACCAGTTGTGCAGGTTGACGATGTTGGAATCCTGTGCAAAGGCCACTACAATATCGGTGACGGCGGAGCAGATATAGCCGATCATCACGCCGCAGATGACCAGAATGCTCATGCGGTGTACCCGGCGCGCCACGCTGAGCACAAAGGCCATGGCAGCCATGGATCCAGCAAAGGCGGCCAGAATCAGGGTGAGCGAGTTGGTCAGCAGGCCGTGGTTCAAAAATACCACCATCGTCAGCGCAACCACCAGCTTGGCCCCACTGGAAATGCCCATGACAAACGGCCCCGCAATGGGGTTGGCAAAAAAGGTTTGCAGCAGGTAGCCCGCTACCGAGAGCGCCGCCCCCAGCAGCACCACCATAACGGCGCGCGGCAGGCGCAGCTGCAATAGGATATTGGCGGCCAGTTCATCCTGCCCGCGGCCCAGCAGCGCCTGCACCACGCCGCGCGGCGAAATTGCCACACTGCCCCAGAACAGGTTGAGCACAAACAGCCCCAGCAGCGCCGCTGCAAGGGCTACATATGTAATTGTCAGGCGCTTGGTGTGCATGGCGCGGCCTTTCTGCAAATAAAATTATTCTACATGCGTTAAAAATGTCAGTTCACTGTCCGCGGGGGTGCCCTCGGTAAACACGCGGTTCATATCCAGAATCAAATCCGGAAGTTCCATGCTTTGCTGGAACAAGCTCTGCGCGGTACACCACACATTGCCGTTCTGCACGGCCTTGAACTGCGCCAGCAGCGGGCATTTTTCCACCAGCTGTTCGGTGCTGGCAATGCTGCCCTCAATGGTGCTGTTGTAGAGCAGCACATCGGCGTCCTTGGCACCGGCGTAAAAATCTTCCAGCGAAAGATTGATGGTGGCCAGATTGTTGCCGTTGTCCGTTAAATCAGCAAACACATAGCTGCCGCCCGCCATCTCGATCATGCGGGCCACATAGTCGCTGCCTTTGCGCACCGTGACAAGGTTGTTGGAAGTGATGGAGAAAAACGCCACCGTTTTGCCGGTGGGCTGCTGGTTTTCCAGCGGGGCAACGCGCTGCACCTGGGTATCAAACAGCTGTTCCGCCTCCTGCTGTTTGCCCAGCAGAATGCCGTACAGCTTGACCCATTCCATGCGGGCCAGAGGGTTGGTTTCATAGCTGGAACGCTCCACCAATACGGGGATGCCGAACTTTTCCAGCTGCTCTTTGACCTCCGGCGTGTGGTAGATCATGGTGTTTTCAATGGCAAGGCCGCAGCCGGAAGCCAGAATGGTTTCATAGTCCGGGGCGCTGTACTTGCCCGCATAGGCAATCTGCCCCGCCTGCATGGCGGCTTTGGCTTCGGGCAGGTACCAGCCATCCGCCTTGGTGCCGGAAAGTGCAATGCTGTCCAGCGCGCCCAGGCTGATGATGGGGTCCATAGCGGAGGTGGAAACCAGGTAGATATTCTCAATGGGCTGTTGCAGCACGGTGGTGCCCTGGGGCAGATCCTCCGGAACGGCAGCGCCCTGCGGCACCACCAGATATTGGCTGTCCGCAATGGTGATCAGCTCGTACCCGCCGGTGCATTCATCCACGGTAAACTGTTTGGCGTATTGCAGCGGGTAGCTGCTTTCCACGGTAAGGGTGGGGTCAGCCGTGCTGCCGCTGCCCGCGCAGCCGGCCAACAGCAAAAGCGCTGCGGCAGAAAGTGCGGCACAACGCCCAAAACGTTTCGTCTGCATTATTCTGCGGGGGTCAGCGTGGCGCTGTCAAAGGTCAGGGTATAATCGATCTCGTGCGGGGTGCTCATGGCAACGGTATCGGCGGTAACGGCCAGAGCGGTATCCAGCGCAGCAACGGGGATTTCAAAGGTGGAGTTGCCTTCGGTGTTGGTGGGCAGGTACTTTTCTCCATCAATCAGCATGTAGTCATAGTTGGGGCTGCTCCACACAATCACGGCGGTCATGGTTCCATCGGCAACCGTCAGGGCGGCAGGGCTTTCCACCGTGGCGCGGCCGGAACCGCCCTCCAGTGTGACAGCGCAGGTGTAGCTGCCATCAGCAGGCACAGCGGCGGTTTCGGCAGCGGCATCTTCGGTCTTAGGCTCGGCATTGCGCACGCTGACGGTATGGTCGTACCAGGTGCCCTTGGTGCCCAAAATGGCCAGCTGGAAGTCGGTATCCACAGCGTCCAGCGGAATATCATAGCCGTACACTTCATCGCTGGTGCCGTCGGAATAGGTCACAGTATCGGTGGTGGGCTGCAGCCAGTCGCTTTCGTGGCTGGGGGCATCCTCGGCAGTGCCCATGTACAGGTTGACGATCTTTTTCGATGCCAGGCTGACATGGAAGGTCATTTTGCCATCGGCGACAGTCAGGGTGCCCTTGCCATCGCAGGCTTCGTTGGCGTGCACCATACTGCTGTCGGTTTCAAATTCGGCGGTATACACGCCGTCCGGCAGAGCAGCTTCGGTCTGGGGTTCTGCGGTGGGGGCGGTGGCTTCACTGCCGGCAGCCTCGGTGGCAGCGGGGGTGGAGTCAGCGGAAGAAGCGCCGGTTGCGGTGGAGCCGCAGCCAGCCAGCAGAGCGGCCAGCACCAGGGCGGCCACAGCGCCGGAAATTACACGATTTTGTTTCATTGGGTGTTACCTCGCATTGTAAAAAATTGAAATGATAGAATGAAATATAATAAGAAAGGATAGCAGAAAATTACGTCGCAGGGGCGAGCATTGCCCGCCCGCGGTCATTTGCCCCGTGTATTGCCAACCCGGAAGAGTGTTGCAATGTTTTAGGGCAATACCGCATAATTCTAAGTGCCGATACGGCGAGCGAGGTGCGG
>OLWA01003085.1_pt1 | contig 13409 bp, 10 predicted proteins | sample 1673251 | NCBI WGS metagenome assembly OLWA01 (sample SAMEA3178937, study PRJEB25190) | human gut metagenome | biome: human gut; feature: human-associated habitat; material: faeces | place: Austria | collected 2013
AAAAACGTACAACGTAAAAGCCGTAAAAAAGTACCTTTCGGCATCGGGCAAATCGGTAAATCATTCAGAAACGAAATCACACCGGGTAACTTCACATTCCGTACAAGAGAATTTGAGCAAATGGAGCTTGAATTTTTCTGTTCACCGGGTACAGACCTTGAGTGGCACGCATATTGGAAAGAATACTGTATGAATTTCTTACTTAACCTTGGTATAAGAAAGGAAAACTTGCGTTTCAGAGATCACTCACCTGAAGAACTTGCATTCTATTCAAATGCAACTGCCGATATTGAATTTGTATTCCCATTCGGTTGGGGTGAACTTTGGGGTATTGCAGACAGAACCGATTACGACTTAAAGCAACATATGGAACACAGCGGTGAAAGTATGGAATATATGGACCCAATCACAAACGAAAAATACGTTCCGTATTGTATTGAGCCGTCACTTGGTGCAGACAGAGTTGCACTTGCATTCCTTGTTGAGGCATATGACGAAGAAGAACTTGAGGGCGGCGACACAAGAGTTGTTATGCACTTGCATCCGGCGCTTGCACCGATAAAGGCTGCCGTTCTTCCGCTTTCAAAGAAACTTGACGAAGGTGCAACAGCTGTATACGAACAGCTTTCAAAGAAGTTCAACTGCGAATATGACAATGCCGGTTCAATCGGTAAGCGTTACAGAAGACAAGACGAAATCGGTACACCGTACTGTATCACATATGACTTCGATTCAGCAGAAGATAACTCGGTTACAGTCCGTGACAGAGATACAATGGAACAGCAGAGAATTAAGATTGACGAACTTGAAAAGTTCTTGGAAGGAAAATTAGAATTTTAATAATGTTGTTGGTGAGGGTAAATTGCTATGAAATTTGTTGATGAATTTAAAGATTTTATATCTCGCGGAAACGTAGTTGATATGGCAGTCGGCGTTGTTGTCGGCGGTGCATTTAAAAGCATTGTCGATTCACTTGTTGCCGACATTATCAACCCGGGTATTGCATACGTTGTATCTCTTATAACAGGTGCACTCAAAACAGCCGCTACAAGTACAGTCGGTGACACAAGTGCTGTTGAATCGGTTATGGATATGTCTAAATGGATAATTCCGGGTACATCAATAAATATCGGTAATTTCCTTTCGGCTATTATTAATTTCCTTATCCTTGCATTTATAATTTTCTGCGTAGTTAAGGGACTTAATAAACTAAATGATAAATTCAAAAAGAAAGTTGAGGAAGAAGTCACTCCTGCGGGTTCTACCCAAGAAGAACTTCTTGCCGAAATACGCGATTTATTAAAAGACAAAGAATAATACAAAACCCAATCGAACGAAATTCGATTGGGTTTTCTTTTATTTTTCTATTTGCTTTACCTCTGCATACGGCTTCATATTTCCATTCCACACATATACATCTATACTGTCATATACCGTATCACTCAAATCAACCTCCGCCGTCATATTATGTATGTCAGGTGTCACAATCTTTTTAAGTTCATTACCTTTTCTGAATGCAACATACATCACTTCGTCATCTTCTTCAAAATTAAGCGATACGATAAGTTTGTTATCTTTTATTTCACACTCAATTTTATTGTTCGTTAAAACAGTCGGCATTGGTGTGACTGTCGGAGCAGCCGTTAGTGTTGCCGTTGGACTTGACGTTACTGTCGGCATCGGTACTGTCGTAGGCATTGCCGTTGGACTTGGTGTTACTGTCGGTACTATCGTCGGTGTTGCTGTCGGTTTTACCGTTGGTGTTGCCGTTGGTGTCGCTGTCGGTACTGTCGTAGGCGTTGCTGTTGGTGTTGCCGTTGGTGTCGGTACTGTCGTAGGCGTTGCTGTCGGTTTTACTGTTGGTGTTGCCGTTGGTGTCGCTGTCGGCATAATTGCCTTAACCGCATTATACGCATTCAATCTTCCGCCGCTTATAACTTTACCTGTAAGTGCCGAAAGCTTGTCTGAACTCGAACACAAAGTTTCTTTAATTTCTTTTGCCGAAATATTCGGATTTACTGCACGCATTACCGCAACAGCACTTGCAACCATAGGTGTAGCCATAGAAGTTCCCGACATTGTTCCATAACTGCTTGTAGGAATTGTACTGTAAATAACTGTACCCGGTGCTGCAATATCAACACTTGTTGCACCGTAATGTGACGTACTGCTGAGTTCATCACTGCTTGTCGTGTTTGCAACAGAAATTACATTGTCAAGGTCTTTGGTAAGTTGTGATGGATATACCGCCGTTTGATCGTTATCAGGTTGCGGTGTACTTGTCGCAATATTTCCCGCCGCAATAACAAAGAATATATCCGGCACCGCCTCAATCGCCGATTTAACGATACTCACCGAAGTACTTCCCCAACCTGCACCGCCAAAACTGCAATTAATAATATTTATATCATTCTTTTTCGCGTAATTAATCCCTTCTATTATATAAGATAAAGTACTTTTACCACTGCTGTTAAAAATCTTTATTGATGCGATTTTGGCATTACGTGCAACAGACGCCACACCCTTGGAATTGTCGGTCACCGCACTCACAATACCTGCAACGTGGACGCCGTGATTACTCACATATGACACATCACCGTTACTGTCACCGCAATTCCAACCATATATGTCATCAATATAGCCGTTACCGTCATTATCAATGCTGTCACCGACAATTTCTCCTGTATTCACCCATATATTATCAATTAAATCCTCGTGATTTGTCTGTATACCCGAATCCATAACTCCGACAGTCACATCAGAGCAATCAATATCAAAATCCCAAAGCTTTTTTGCACCGATTAAATCAAGCACAGCTTGTTTTCCGTTTTGATAGTACGTGTCATTAGGTTCGGAAAACTCATATACATTGTAGTTAGGCTCTGCATATTCAATATTCGGCATAGCCTTTAATTTTTCAATCGTATCTATAACATTTTCACGGCTCGGATTTTCCAAATCAAGTACATATATAATAGGCTCTGTTTTATCAGAAAACAAACTGATACTGCTTGCATCGTCACCGAAAATACATTTTGCATCACTGATATTCAATTCTTCAAACGGGTCTGAACACATTGAAACAGCATCGGTAATCTGCGGTTTTAACTGCACAAGCACACTTCCGTAATCAAAATCCAACCCGTCATATTCATCTGCATAAACATTAATCCCCAGCCACATCATAGCCAATAACGCGGCAAAAAATATATATCTGAATCTTTTCATAACCATAGCTCCGTTTTTCAAATTGCTTTAATTTCAGTATATCACTCAATTTTTATAAAGTCAATTTAAACCTCGTTTTTCGCTTGACTTTTTTGTTTTACTATGGTAAAATATTAAGGTACTTTTGGAGAAGTATCGAAGCGGTCATAACGGGGCGCACTCGAAATGCGTTTGCCTTAACGGGCACGTGGGTTCGAATCCCACCTTCTCCGCCAAAGAGAATGCTGATTTTTAATCCGCATTCTTTTTTTACTATGTGAATTTTTATAAAGGAGTAAAACAATGCAGACAGAAGAAAAACAAATGAAGATGAGTTATCTTATAAAGCGCTTTGTACCGTATTTCAAAAAATACAAATGGATACTGATACTCGATCTAATCTGTGCGTCACTGACAACGGTTTGTGAGCTTGTATTCCCAATGCTCGTGCGTTACATAACAAATATGGGTATCAATAACATAGCAGGATTAACCGTCGGAATAATCTTAAAAATAGGACTTTTCTATCTGATTTTAAGAATAATCGACTCTGCGGCAAATTTCTATATGGCTGACACGGGACATATTATGGGAGCAAAAATCGAAACAGATATGCGCCGTGACTTATTCGCACACCTTGAAACGCTTTCACATTCATACTTTGCCGAACACAAAGTCGGACAAATTATGGCACGAATAACAAGCGACTTGTTTGATATAACAGAATTTGCACACCACTGCCCCGAAGAATTTTTCATCGCCGCACTGAAAATAATCGTTTCATTTATAATTCTTTGCGGAGTAAACGTACCGCTTACGGTTATTGTGTTCGCATCACTTCCGCTTATATTCTGTTTTGTAAAATTCTTTAATACGCGTATGCGTAAAGCGTTCAAGAAACAGCGTAACCAAATCGGCGAAATTAATTCACAGGTTGAGGATACATTGCTCGGTATAAGAGTGGTAAAGTCATTTGCGACAGAAGAACTTGAAGCTGAAAAATTTGAGGACGGCAACAAAAAATTCCTTGATACAAAAAAACTCGGATATTTCTATATGGCAGGTTTTCAAACATCAAACAGAGCCTTTGAGGGTGTAATGTATTTGATAGTCGTTGTTGCGGGTGCGTTGTTTATGATTAACGGCAAAATCTCCCCTGCCGACCTTACCGCATATCTTTTGTATGTAAGCACGCTCCTTGCCACTTTGCGTACAATCATTCAATTTACCGAACAATTCCAACGCGGTATGACAGGTATTGAGCGTTTCCTTGAAATTATGGACGCACCTGCCGAAATAACAGAAAAAGAAAATGCCGACGAATTGAAAAATGTTCAAGGAAATATAACGTTTGAAAACGTCGGATTTCATTACAGTGACGATGACACAAACGTGCTGTCAAATATAAATCTTAACATCAAGAAAGGCGACAGCGTTGCACTTGTCGGTCCGTCAGGCGGCGGAAAAACAACGCTTTGTAACCTTATCCCACGTTTTTATGACGTCACAGAAGGACGTATTTTAATTGACGGCAAAGATATAAAAAACGTCACATTAAATTCGCTCCGAAATTCAATCGGTGTCGTTCAACAGGACGTTTACTTGTTCTCGGGAACGGTCTTTGAAAACATCGCTTACGGATTAAGCGGTGCAACACGCGAAGATGTTATAAACGCCGCCAAGCTTGCAGGCGCACATGAATTTATTTCAAACCTCGAAAACGGATATGACACATATGTCGGCGAACGTGGAGTTAAACTTTCGGGCGGTCAAAAGCAAAGAATAAGTATCGCAAGAGTATTCTTAAAAAATCCGCCTATACTTATTCTTGACGAAGCGACCTCCGCACTTGATAATGAAAGCGAAAAAATCGTGCAAGACTCACTTGAAAAACTTGCAAAAGGCAGAACAGTATTCACAATCGCCCATAGACTTACAACAATCCGTAACGCAAATATGATTCTTGTCCTCACCGAAAACGGTATCGAAGAGCAAGGCACACACCAAGAATTGATTGATAAAAAAGGATTGTACTACAACCTATACAGTATGTACACCTCACTATAACAAACAAAAATGCGGTCTGTATGACCGCATTTTTTTATAGTAGTGGTGCTACTAACCTTATAATATGTCCTAAAAGCTTTGTGAAAATATTAAAATGTTTAACGTCCTCTAATGTAATCTTCTGCGACAATTCAAGCGTGTCTTTGAAATCACGTTCAATATCCATAACCGCCGGTACATTAAGCATATAAGCCGCACATTCATAGTGAAGATACAAACTTCTGTAATCGTGGTTTACCGTACCGACAATGGCTTTTTTACCGTCACTTATCGACATTTTCGCGTGAACAAAACCGGGTGTATATTCGTATATTTCTATACCTGCTTTCAAAAGTTCCTTATAATATGTTCTCGCAAGATAGAACGCATATTTCTTGTCAGGAATATGTGGCATTATAATCTTAACGTCAACGCCCCTTTGAGCCGCATACTTCATACACTCATACATCTCGTCATCAATAACAAGATACGGCGTCATTATATAAGTATATTCCGACGCATTGTTCAGATTATTTATATACGCACGCTTTCCGACATAAACTTCATCAAGCGGAGTATCGCCGAACGGTATTACAAATCCGTCCGTACTTACGGAATATTTTTTTGACGCTTGGATATATTCACCGCAATCCTCAATGTGTTCATCATTTACGTTCCACATTTCAAGAAACATCGCCGTAAATCCCGCGACCGCCTCGCCTCTGAGCATAAATCCCGTATCTTTCCAATGCCCGAAACGCATCTTTTCATTAATATATTCATCTGAAATATTTATCCCACCGCAAAACGCCACCGCACCGTCTATAACCATTATTTTTCTGTGGTCACGATTGTTTTGGTGAGTTGACAAAAGCGGTACAATCGGCGAAAATATACGACATTTAATCCCCTGTCTTTCAAGATATTCATTGTATTTTCGCGGAAGCGTCACGATACAGCCCATACCGTCATACATAACGCGAACTTCAACGCCCTGTTTAACTTTTTTCTTTAAAATTTCAAGAATTTCATTCCACATACGGCTCGTGTGATTTATAATAAAGAACTCCAAAAATATGAATTTTTCCGCTTTCAAAAGCTCCTTTTTCATATCCTCAAACATTCTCTCGCCTATGCTGTAATACTGTACACCCGTATTTGTGTAAGCAGGAGAACCGCCGTATTTCGATAAATACCTTGCAAATCCGTCCTGATTTTTATCGGTCTGATAAATATTTTTCATAACATCATTGTCTTGAACAAGATACTTTTTGTTTGCCTCTTGAATATTCTTGTAATCGTCACCTATATTCATTGACACTCCCTGTGCCCTTGTAAACAGATAAAACAAAGCACCGAATATAGGTATAATCGCAATAAGCGTTATCCACGTCATTTTAAAAGTAGATTCCTCTGTACGATTAATTTCAAATATTATAAGTACGGCACTCAAAACAGTCGAAAGACCGAACAAAACCTTTGAATAGTCGGAAATCCATATATACATTGCAACAAACGTAATGATTTGCATTAAAAGCATTACCATTGCAACGAATTTGTTTGAATATAAAAGTCTGTAAATCTTTTTCATTCAAAATCCTCCTTTCAAACGGCTATTTTAAATTTTTTATATACGCAAACGTTTTTTCTTCCCCTTCTTGCTGCAACATCATAAGCCACCCTTCAAGCAGCTTTGCAGTGTTTGGGTGCATACTTGTTTTAGCATTTCCCTTTAAGAAATATTCTATCGGATTATCGTTTGTATATTTGTCGTCCAAATAAATTTTTCCTGCCGCAACACGGTCGCAAAACATTTCTTTAACATATTTTAACGGCATTTCGACCGCCTCCATACGTCTTGTTTTGGGATTGTAGTCTGTCCAATATTCAAAGTGATGTTTGTTTCTTCCTTTGTGGTGCATCCAAGCCTTTGAATAACCGTATTCACGTCTTTCGCCCTCTGTCGGACTTCTGTCACCGAGATAAAATCTTGCTCCCGGTAAAAATTCAGTCGGTGAATATTTCGACAAATCGTGACGCATACCCTGCCACAAAATTCCGCACCTTAGGCAATGATACATTACCTTGTGACGGTGCCTTGTGATTGTCATAAAATGTTTTATAAAATGCCACATACAGTGATTCTTCCTTTTTCTATAATAGTTTATTATATCACAAATACCGACATTTTACAATACCAAAACGTTGCACCTCTCAAAACAAAAAAATCGGCTGCCAAAATTTCGGCAACCGATTTTCGATTAGTTACTTCTTCTTTCCATTTCCTTATAAATATCTTCCCAAGTCATACCGTTGTCAACCAGCATAACAGTAAGGTGATAAATAAGGTCAGCGGTTTCGTAGCTGATTTCGTCCTTATCGCGGTTTTTACCTGCAATAACAACTTCGGCAGCCTCCTCACCGACTTTTTTCAAAATCTTATCTTCGCCCTTATCGAACAAGTAATTTGTATAACTGCCCTCTTCAGGGTGTTCTTTTCTGTCCATAACTACAGCCTGTTCACGCGCAAATACATCTGTCTTAGTCTGTTCCTTTGCGTCCTCAACAAGCTTGCCGTCCTCAATCTTTCTGAAGAAACAACTTCTGTTTCCCGTATGACACGCAGGACCGGCAGGATTAACAAGCACAACAAGACAATCGCAGTCGCAGTCAACGCGAACTTCTTTAACGTACATATAATTACCCGAAGTATCGCCCTTTACCCAAACTTCCTGTCTGCTTCTTGACCAAAAAGTTGCTCTGCCTGTTTCAAGAGTTTGCTTAATCGTGTCCGCATTCATATATGCAACCATAAGCACCTCGTTAGTTTCAATATTCTGCACAACTGCCGGAATAAGTCCGCTTGCGTCAAATTTAAGAGTATTTATTAATTCTTCCATTTATGTAATTCCCCTTTCAATTTATATAAAACAAATTTATTTCATTTCCATCAAGTTCCAATTCTTTGCTATATAGTCCACACCCGAAATTATTGTGAATACAACCGAAATCCAAATAAGTATATCTGAAATCAATTTAGGGTGTACACCCAAGAATGTATTTTGAATCGGAAGCAAAAGCATTGCAACGATAATTGCAACCATTTGCGTAACGGTTTTAAGTTTGCCCCACATACTTGCGGCAACAACCTTGCCTTCACCCGCCGCAACAAGTCTTATACCCGCAACCGCAAATTCTCTTACAAGCACAATCATCAATGCCCACACACTCATACGGTCATAGTACATCAATATCAAAAATGCCGCCGTTGTAAGTACCTTGTCCGCAAGCGGATCGACGAATTTGCCGAAAGTCGTTACTTGATTATATTTTCTTGCAACGTGACCGTCTATTGCGTCAGTTATCGACGCAAGTACAAAAACACCAAGTGCCGCATAATGACACATTACGTTATCTATCATAAACAACACCATAAATATCGGTACAAGAACTACACGAATCATTGTAATTTTATTAGCTGTATTCATCAAATCACCTCCGCTTGACCTGTAAGGTCATATTCATCTGCGTCAAGAATTTTCACTTTTATAATATCGCCCGGAGTAACTTCTTCCTCCGTTGCAAAATATACTTTTCCGTCAACATCAATACTGTCGCCGCGACTTCTGCCGTAGAACAAGAAACTTTCTTCATCGTATCCCTCAACCAAAACTTCAAGTGTTTTGCCAAGCTTAGCCTTGTTAAGTTCAAGCGATATTCCCTGTTGAAGTGTCATAAGTCTGTCAAGACGTTCTTCCTTGATTTCCTCATCAACCTGATTCGGAAAATCAGCCGCAGGAGTATCTTCTTCCTGTGAATATGTGAAAGCACCCATTCTGTCAAAACGCACCTTTTTAACAAATTCATAAAGGTCGTTAAACTGTTCCTCCGTTTCACCCGGAAAACCTACAATTATAGACGTTCTGATTGTGCAGTCAGGCATTTTTTCTCTTATTTTATTGATTCTCTCAACCATTTGTTCTTGAGTTGTACGTCTTGCCATACGTCTTAAAATCTCATTGTTGCCATGCTGTACGGGCATATCGATATAATTGCATATTTTATCATATTTAGCCATTGTATCAATAAGACTGTCCGTAATAGCCTCGGGATAGAAATAATGCACTCTTATCCACTTGATACCGTCAACCGTGACAAGTTTTTCAAGCAACTTATCAAGCGAATATTCGCCGTACAAATCTTTTCCGTAACGTGAAGTATCCTGTGCAATAAGTATAAGTTCCTTAACACCGTTTTTCGCAAGATTTTCAGCTTCTTCAACTATATCTTCAATTTTTCTGCTCCTAAAATGTCCTCTAATCATAGGAATAGCACAATAAGTACAGTTATTGTCACAACCGTCGGCAATTTTCAAATATGCCGTATATGACGGTGTTGACAAAATTCGCGGAAGCCGTTCATCTGGAGTTCTGTCATTATGACCGCATATTACAGGCTTTTCGCCCTTAAACGCCTCGCGGATAACCTCCGCGATTTTATCATAATCACCTGTTCCGACTATTGCATCAACCTCGGGCAGTTCGATTAAAATATCACTGCTGTATCGTTCTGCCAAGCAACCTGTCGCAATAAGCAATCGACATCTTCCGTTTTTGTATTGAGCCATTTCAAGTATAGCGTCTATTGATTCCTGTTTAGCCGACTCGATAAAACCGCAAGTATTTACGATTATGACATCGGCGTCCGACGGATTATACGTTATATTAAAACCGTCATTTGCCAATATACCGAGCATAATTTCGGCATCTGTCTGATTTTTCGCACAGCCAAGCGAAACAAGACCGATGTTATACATAAGTTTACTCTCCATATTCTTCTTTTATATTATCTATACAATTTTTAATGTCAGAAAAGCCGTAACCTCTGTACATAAAATATCGTATACATTTATCAATGTTTTTCTTTTCAAAGTCACCTTTAAGCCTTTTTTCAACAAGAGGCAAAAGCATATCTTCTTCGTCCTCATCAAGATACGAAACCGCCTCCTCAACGTATTCCGCATCTATACCCTTGCTGTAAAGCTCGGACTTAATACGTCTTTTACCGTATTTTTTCAAATTCTTTAAATCTTTTGCCTTTGCAATCGCATACTTTCTGTCGTCCAAAAAGCCGTAATTTCTGCAAAATTCAAGAATTTCATCTATATCTTCTTCCTTTGCGCCGGCTCTTTTCAGCTTATCCGAAAGTTCACGCTCACTGTGTGAACGAAATTCAAGCAATCTCAAAGCCTTGTCTTTAGCCTCATCAAAGGTCAGTTCTTTTTTTTCTCTGTTATATCTCATAATACAAAGTAACCAAATAATTCTCCAAAATTAATTCCGCCGATAACCTTATCCTTGTATTTGCCTTTCAAATGGTCATATCCGCTCTGCATTTGCTCTGACTTAATGCCATAGCTAAGCGACATATATGCCTCAATGTATGCGGAAAGGTGGTCACATCCGCGTATAATCTGTCCGTCTATCGGATTGTATTTGTCTTCATTATACTTTTCGTTTATCAAGTCCGACGTAACCATATTGATTTCGCCGTCATCAATAATTTTAGAGTCAAATTCATTCTGCGTGTAATACTCTATCTCCCTGTGCCAAGCAGGCGGTAAAAGCGGATAAATAACTTCACGCATTTGTTCATCTTCTATTTCACTGATTATGCTGTCCAAACCCTTGACGCTGTTCTTTACCGGTGACACAATATCCCTTGTCAAGACCTCGGGTAAATCGTGAAAAAGTCCCGAAAAGAAGTTGTTTTCAAGACGTTTTCTGCAAGGATTGTCAAGTTCAAGCGACATAAAGTACGACAAAATCGCAACGACAAGCATATGCCCCATAACAAAAGTTTCGGGCATTCTTACTGCTTTTGCCCACCTTTGTTGGTATCTCAGCTTTCCTATAAGCGACAAAAACTCTTGAAGATACTTACTTCCGGCAAAATATCTGAAGCCGTGAAAAGTATCGCAAGCCGCCAATCCCTGTGCCATTTCGGTTTTAACCTGTTCTATACCGAAAGTCTGCGGATTCATAGGGTAAATTATTTTAAATTCCCAGTTGCTTGCATGGTAATGTGCGGCTTTTAAAATCTGTTTTTCAAGAGATGCGTAATCTTTGTCAAGATAATACTTTTTCATTCTCTCAAAGAAACCGCCGCCGATACCGTCCATATGTTCTTCAAGCTCAGAAAGTACCCAATTATCTATTTGAAAGCCTTTTTCTTTTACAAGTTTATGATAAATAGGCGGTTTAATGTCAGTAAGCACAATTCTGTGGAAAAACTCAAATATTCCGCCCTCAATAAGCTTTATCATATTAACGCTTTCGCCCTCACACTTTGCAAGCACATAAGCATAAAACATCTTGTGTGCCTGCTTGTCAAGCTCCGTAAAGCCGGTCCAAGGACGGATATGGTCGTTCCAACGCTGAATAGATGCCGCCTCATACATCAGAGAAATAAGAGATTTTTTAATCATTTAATTTTACTCCATCACAATATTATAACCGTTCTTTTCAAGTACCTTAATAACTCTTTCGCCGTGTTCTCTGCCGCCGACTTCACAAGCAATATGAATAATTGCCTCGTTCGGATCAAGGTCTGCACTCAATCTGTCGTGCTGTACCATTACGATATTTGCGTTTGCCTCGGCAAGAATGTGTGAAAGATGTTCCAAACTTCCCGGAATATCAAGAAGTGTAGTCTTAAATTTAAGCTTTCTCTCACGCGTAACAAGACCAAGTTCGATAATTCTGTGAATAAAGCTAACGTCAATGTTACCGCCAGAAAGTACGCAAGCGATTTTCTTACCCTTAACATCAACCTTGTTGTTAAGAACAGCCGCAAGCGGTGTAGCACCGGCAGGTTCAACAACTTGCTTTGTTCTTTCAAGAAGCAGTAAAATAGCCTCTGAGATTTCCGCATCTGATACCGTTACAACATCATCTGCATACTTGTTGATAAGTTCAACAGTTTTGTCACCCGGTATTTTAACCGCAATACCGTCTGCGATAGTAACGGCAGAATCGGTAGTAACGTGTTTTTTCTCTTTAAATGAATTGTAAATTGCAGGAGCGCCCTCAGCTTGTACACCTATAATTTGTACACGCGGATTGATTTGCTTTATGCAAGCCGCAACACCGGCCAAAAGACCGCCGCCGCCAGCCGGTACAAGTACCATATCAACAGTAGGTAAATCCTCAAGAATTTCTATACCGATTGTACCTTGTCCTGCCATAACTTCAAGATCGTCGTATGGGTGAAGGAAAGTTGCACCCTCTTTTTCTTGAATTTCAACCGCTTTTTTGTAAGCGTCGTCATAACAATCTCCGTAAAGCACTACCTTGGCACCGTAACCCTCTGTCGCACTCACCTTAGCGATAGGAGCAGACTTCGGCATAACGATAGTTGCGGGAATGTTGTGAACGTGTGACGCATACGCAACACCTTGTGCATGGTTGCCGGCAGATGAAGCAACGGCTGAAGTAATTTCGCCTCTTTCAACAAGTGCGGCAATCTTATTTGACGCACCTCTTATTTTAAATGAACCTGTTTTCTGTTGGTTCTCAAATTTTAAATATATCTCTCCGCCTGTCATGTCTGAGAAAGTTTTAGATGATTCAATCTTAGTTCTGTGAATAGTCGGCTCAAGACGTTTAGCCGCAAGTTCAATTTCTTTTAATTCCAAATCCATTTTTTTCGCAAGTCCTTTCTTACTTTTCCTTATCTTATAATTATACCGCAATTATATCTATTTTTCAATAGCAGATTTTATTTATATGCAAAATCATTATATTATTCACAAAACAATCCACCATTCCCCACTCCTCACCCTCATTTTTCTTCATATACTTTCCACTCGGGCGGCCAATGACCGCCCCTACATACTTTCCTCTTTTCCCTCTCATTTCGCATGGGCGACCATTGGTCGCCCGTTATCCCATACACTTCCCACTCGGTGGCATATGACCGCCCCTACACACTTTCCTCTTTTCCCCCTCATTTCGCATGGGCGACCATTGGTCGCCCGTTATCCCATACACTTCCCACTCGGTGGCATATGACCGCCCCTACACACTTTCCTCTTTTCCCCCTCATTTCGCATGGGCGACCATTGGTCGCCCGTTATCCCATACACTTCCCACTCG
>OLWA01003089.1_pt1 | contig 13393 bp, 12 predicted proteins | sample 1673251 | NCBI WGS metagenome assembly OLWA01 (sample SAMEA3178937, study PRJEB25190) | human gut metagenome | biome: human gut; feature: human-associated habitat; material: faeces | place: Austria | collected 2013
TACGTGCAAGCACGACGATTCATTGATTTCCATACATTGATCCTGAATAGTTACAGAAATTTATACATTAAAATAAGTGATTGAAAAGAGAGGAGAAGTGCTATGAGTAAAATATGTCCGAAATGTGGACGAGAATTACAAGATGAATCATTATTTTGTGTGAATTGTGGACAGAGAATGGACGTAATAGAACCGCTTACATTTGAACCGGCATCCAATGTGCCAACAGAATCGGTAATGCCACAGGAAGCACCGCCGGAACAGCCACAAACGCCACCGCTGGTACAGGCGCAGACGCCACCGCCGGAACAGCCACAAACGCCACCGCCGGAACAGCCACAAACGCCACCGCCGGTGCAGATGCAGACGCCACCATCGGTACAGCAGGCTGAGGAACCGAAGAAACATTCCGGACTTTCGATTGCTTCCCTGGTTCTTGGAATCGTGGGACTGGTATCCTGCGGAACTCTTATGGTTCCGGAAGTTTTGGCAATTGTATTTGGACTTGTGGGAATTAAGGACAAAAAACATAAAACAGGCATGGCGATAGCAGGTACGATTTTAGGAGTAGTATCTATCGTTGCATTTATTGCGCTCATCATGTATTCGATTTTTGAAGATCCGGGATTTACTCCATTTGGCGCAGATACGATAGGCTGGCTGTACATTTTCCCGGTAGCCATTGCAATTGGAGGAATTGCTTCTCTTATCATTAGTATAATGAATAAGAAAGGTACAGCATTAACCATTATCAGTAAAATTGCGGGAACGGTAGTTAGTGTAGTTGTTGCGGCTTTTATTGTTTCTGTTATAAGTAATAATCTTGTCGGTGCGACAAATGTAGTTCGAGATGCGTATCCAATGAGTATACAAAATATTACATATGGACAGGCCATTGATAACTTTTGTGGAGATGTAAGATGGACGACACTGATATCAGATGATGAAAAGGTATATATTCAGGCAACGGGATCGTGTTTTTATCAGGGTGTGGAACAGGATATCACCATTCAGTTTGAGACATCAGAAAGATCACTTGTTTCGCTGAAAAAAGGAGCTCCCTTCCGCGTCAATTGGATAGGGTTTGGAGAGGAAAAACGTACTTATGATGAGATGACAGAGTTTTTGTATACAATGTTTGAGGCGTATGCGAATGATAAAGGTTTGGACTTAGAGGAATACCAAAAGGATGGTATTTTAATGAATCAGGCATATTATAATTCACAGGATCAGGATGATGTTGATACAAATAGTGATAGTTCCGATGATTATGATGATGGCATTGACAGCAATGGATTTTATGAAGAATAAGAATAAACGGAGGTAACCCATTATGAAAAAAATAACCAAATTAGTATGTGTTGCAATGGCACTTGTTATCTTGGTTTGTTCCACAAATGGTGCTACAGCATCTGCGGCAAAAAGAATATATTTTGCCGGTGAGTATCGTTGCAAACTTGGTCCCGGAGAGTATTATGTATTACAATTAAATCAGTATTCAAGCCCGGATGGAAAAGATGTAGGAAATTATTCAATATCTTATCTGTACACGGCAACCGGTAAGCATCCTTGGGGCGATGGATCAGTTAAAAAAACATCACAAAAAAATGTTTATCGTCTTGGCAAGATGAAAATGAAAGTTTTCAAAAAGAAAGTGGTAATCAAAAATAGTGATGCGGCTGGTGTTTATAAGTTAAAGAAAAGATACTATTCCTAAAACAAACAGGCATAAGCACAGTTTAAAGTGCTTATGCCTTTGTAGTTTTGTGAGAAAACGAAGTTATAAATATTCTATAGTTTGATTATTTCAGCAGCCATTTCCAAATGGGAATAACTTGAATTTGCAGACCATTACAGTAAAGCACACTTTCTTCACTATTGGTAATTATCATGCATTTTGTGTTTGGGATAAAATTGCTCAACTTTGCAAAAGCACGGGTTTCACGCTCTTTTGTGTCGATGTCTTCGAGAACCTGCATGCACACCTGAATGGCAAGGTTTTCAGATGGAACATAAAAGTCGATTTCCACATTGTTTTCAAAGAAATATACATTTTCAACGCCGAAACGTCGAACCAATTCAATGGCAACAAGATTCTCAAGCTGAGCAGATTTGCAATCTAACAGCATAAGTCCAAGAAGACCGGTATCCATAAAGTAATATTTTGGAAAAGTCTCTTTTTTTACCAGTTTAGCGGCATAATTCTGGAGAGCAAAGAGCAGGTAGGAATCCGTCATGCAATTTACATAATGGATTAGGGTTTGTTTTGCTAATGAAATTCCGGTACTCTTTACGATGTTTGTCAACCTGTTAAAGGATAAAGGTTTTGTGATGGATTCAGCGATTTTCTTAAGGATTATTTTAATGGCAAAAGTATTGGTAATGTTATTTCTGGTAATGATATCGCCAAGGTATACTGTCTGATAAATGCTGCTAAGGAAGTCTCTTTTGTTTTTGATTTCTACTAATTCAGGAAATGCACCATAGGTAATATACTCATTAAACAGAGAAAGAACATTGGCTTTATCTCTGGTGCTCACTACACTGAGATAATTCTTATCCTTTCCATTCGCAATAAGGTATTCGGAAAAAGAATAGGGATATACATGTAGGATCATAAATCTTCCACCTAGTGTAGAAGCAATTTCACTGCTGAGCATTTTGCTGTTACTTCCTGTTATGTTGATTCTGTACTTCATATCGGCAATTCTGCGCACAAATTTTTCCCATCCATTAATATTTTGTATTTCATCCAGAAAAAAATAAGGCTTGTTATCAATTCCGGATATCTCCAATCCGATTTCCAAAATAGTATTGAGGTCATCCGATGTCATTTCAAGGAGACGTTCATCCTCAAAATTTACATAAACAATTTGAGACAGAGGAATGCCGCTTGCTTGAAGATTTTTAATCTGTTGATACATCATATAGGATTTTCCGGTTCTTCGGATACCAACGAAACAGTAATTAACATTGTCTTCCAGAGAATATTGTCTTGTGATCAATGGATTACTCAGATAAATATCTTTTTGGTCAATCATAATTTGTTTTAATGTATCTCGATTCATAACATAACCCCCTTTAAATGGATAAGACAATTATATATCAATTTTGTTCAATACGCAAGACAAAAAGTGCATAAAATTGTCTTATACGCTTTATCAAAGTGAATCTTTACTGTAATATTGCCATTATTCCTTTTCCAGTGCCGCCAGCCGCTTTGTGATAATCTGCCGGATTGGCAGGTGCGCATCGTCATTGTATAATTCTTTATTTTTCTTATAATCCAGCATCAGCTGCTTTTCCTTTTCCTTGTCCCCGGTTTTCTCGTAATACAGCCGAAGGAGGATAAAGCGGTTGGTAAGTTTGACATCATCGGTTGTAAAATCAGGGTAAAGATCGTGGATATCTTCAGGGACATGATCGTATTTACCGGCACGGATGTTTGCTGAGATGCGGAAATATTCCTGCTGCTCTTTTGTTAGAGTAGGAGCAGGGACATCGTGAGTGGCCTGTGTCGTCGAGGGAGAAAAAAGACCTCCGATGAACAGAACAATAGAACCCCAGAAGAGGATCAAAACGGGGATTCGGAAAAAAAGTAAGCCTTTGAAGTCCGGCTTTTTTTTCTGAACAGAAAGATATATGGTTAAAATTGTAAAAAACAATACAAATCCCAACAGGGAATAAGCTAATAAATTCATGGCAGCTCCTTAGGTAAATTCTTTTATGAGCTGGCGAAGGCGCCGCTCAGTATAACCATATTTTACCGCAAGCTGCGAAAGAGTGCAATTCCCTTTTTTTAATTCGTGCGTTGCTTGAAGAGCAACATAGTTTTTTGAGTAAAAACGCTGCGGAAAAGTAATTTGCTGTCCACGATAATGTTCATATAAAAGTTTGGCATTTTCCATGCCAATGATTTCGGCTATGCTGGCATAATCGCCGGCAAGATCCTGAGGTGTTATAGTAATAAGTGTATTCTCATTGTTAGTCATATGAGTGCCTCCTTTTGTACAAAATTATCCTAACAAAAAATAGGAGATTTTGCATTGGAAAATTTCCTTGAAAAAAATAAGAACATTTTCATGGAAATTAGTTGGTTTTCTATACCATCATATCGTAAATAAGAAAGCTTGTGGTGTCCTGTCAGTAGACAAAGGTAATAACAAAATAGAGAAACATTAAAATTGCCCACAAATAGAAAAAGGAGGCTGGGATCATATGAGACAGGCGGGCGGAGCGAAAACCGGGAATGCATCGAAAAAATCGTATGTCACGAGTGCTGTGTTCACTGACAATTCGTTCCAATTCTCTTTGTACAATAAGGCAGGACTGGTAACGGTTCTTGGCAGCGATGGATAAACAGCGTCGGATGATCTTTTGGAATTTCTTATGCGTAGTCAGCTGTTCATTTGGCATGGCGCAGGTAAGCATATTGTTTAATAAAACGCCCAATGCGTAAATATCAGCGCGCTGATCGGTTTGGTGAAATCCAAATTGTTCCGGGGCAGCGTAGCCCGGAGTACCGATTATAACGGTATCCTTGCTTTGTATGGCTTTATACATACGGATTGTGCCGGGATCGATCAAAACGGCATGTCCCGAATTTGTAATGATTACATTTGAAGGCTTGAGATCGCGGTAGACCATGCGGTTTTTGTGAATCCAGCGAAGGGCTTGGCAGATTTCGATGCCATATTGTCGTGTTTCATCGGAAGAAAATGGGAGATTTTTGTCCAGATATTCTGCAATGGTAGTTCCGGAAAGCCATTCTTCTTCAATGATACAAAGTGTTTCCGTGGCAAAAACATTGTAAATTTTGACAATAAAAGGAGAAGGTGTTTTTTCCTGCAGAGAGTAAAATGTTTTCATCGTATCGTATTGAGAAAGAGGGAGTTCTTTTTTTACAAAAATAAGGCTGTCGCGTTTGACAAGCCATGTATTGTATTCGGTGGAAGTGTTTAGTTTGGCGAGGTTTTTCTCTGTAGTTCCCATTGTATTTCTCCTTTTTTCCTCCATTGCGGAATTTAATTAATTATATTATAATGATTAATAAAAAAGGTGTCAATTACTAACAGGATGTGATTTTGTGGGAAGATCAAAATTTCAGAAGCAGACAGAGGAACTGCTGGAAGGATTGAAAAAGGCAAATAATTTGGAAAATTATGTGCTTGAAAACCAAGATGAATTTATGCAGGTTGATATCGCGGAATATTTGGAAAACATCATACGGGAAAAACAGCTGAAACGGTCGCAGATCGTGAAAGACAGTGGATTGGACCGCTCTTATGTGTATCACATTTTAAATGGAGAACGCAAAAATCCGTCACGCAGTAAATTGCTGGCTATTTGTGTGGCGATGAAGATGGATATCAAGGAAACGCAGTATTTTCTCCGGGCAGCGCAGGTGCCGGTTTTGTATCCGAGAAACCAGCGTGACTGCATTATTTTGTACGGACTGGAGCAGGGGGCGAGTGTTATGGAACTCAATGAAACGTTATATACGATGCAGTTTGAATTGCTGGAATAGAATTCACGGAAAATGACAATACTTCCATTAAAAGAAAAATTGGAGGTAAATTATGTCAAATATGTTTTGTTTTCAATGCCAGCAGACCGCCGGAAATAAATGTTGTGTCAATACCGGAGTCTGTGGCAAACAGCCGGAGACGGCGAAACTGCAGGATGAGCTGGTGTATGAACTTATTCAGCTGGCGGAAACGGCCGAAAAAAACGGACAGCATACGAAAGAAGCAGACCGCCTTTTGATGGACGGATTGTTTACGACATTGACAAATGTAAATTTTGATAATGAGGCGATTAAAGAATTTACCGGCCGCGTTCAAAAAGAGAAGGAAAAAATTGGAAAAGATAAGATTTCTGTTGTATCTTTGTGGGAGGGAGCAAATGATATCGTCTCGCTCCGCTCGACACTTTTGTTTGGCCTCAAGGGGATGGCGGCGTATGCGCATCATGCCATGAATCTTGGATTTGAAAATAATGCAGTGACGAATTGGTTTTACAAAGGGTTGTGCGAGATTAACAGGGAACATTCGGTAGAAGAGTGGATTGAACTTATCATGGAATTTGGTCGGATCAATTTTCAATGCATGGAGCTGCTTGACCATGCTAATACGTCATCGTTTGGAACTCCGACACCGGTGAAAGTGCAGACCGATATTAAAAAAGGACCATTTATCGTAGTTTCCGGTCATGATTTGAAAGACCTCTCCCAATTATTGGAACAGACAAAAGGCAAAGGAATCAATATTTATACACACAGTGAAATGCTTCCGGCACATGGATATCCGGAACTTCACAAATATGAACATTTGGCAGGAAATTTTGGAACGGCGTGGCAGAGCCAGCAGAAGGAATTTGAGGACATTCCGGCTCCGGTTTTATTTACGACGAACTGCCTGATGCCGCAGCGCCCAAGTTACCGCGACCGTGTTTACACGACATCGGTTGTGGGATATGAGGGATTGATGCACATTACAGGAGACAAGGATGGAAAGAAAGATTTTTCGCCGTTGATTCAGAAATCATTGGAATTGGGTGGCTATGAGCATGACCGCAGCATGAGTGGAATCAATGGCGGTCATACTTTGACGACCGGATTTGCACATGGCGCCGTGTTGTCGCATGCGGAGAAAATCATTGAATCCATCAAAAAGGGAGACATTAAGCATATTTTTCTGGTGGGTGGCTGCGATGGAGCGCATCCGGGAAGAAATTATTATACCGATTTTGTCAAACAAACGCCGATGGATTCGCTTGTTTTGACACTTGCTTGTGGAAAATACCGCTTTAATGATCTTGACCTTGGCGAGATCAACGGAATCCCGCGTATTTTGGATATGGGGCAGTGCAACGATGCGTACAGTGCGATCAAGGTTGCTCTTGCACTGGCAGATGCGTTTGGCTGCGCGGTCAATGAACTGCCGCTCACCCTCGTGCTTTCGTGGTATGAGCAGAAGGCGGTGTGTATCCTTCTCACGCTTTTGTCATTGGGTCTGAAAAATATGTATCTTGGTCCGACCTTGCCGGCATTTATCTCCGAAAATGTGGTGAAATATCTGGTGGACGCCTACAATCTTCAGCCGATTACGGCACCGGAGCAGGATATGGATGCGATTCTGGGACGCGGGTAAACCGGTGGCACCCCGGAAATGGAGAAAACAGATTGTTTCAGAGGTGAGCTCCCCTGTGGAAAGGCGGGGCGTGGATCCCGGAATATAACAATCTCGCTGATATCTCTACAATTGTGGCGAAATGGTTGCGGTTTGCAGGCGATTTCGCTACAATTTTTATAGAAACGTAACTATTCAGGATCCAATGTGGAGGAGGGGCGTCCTGAATAGTTACATAGAAACAAAACGGAGGTATCAGAAATGAAAAAAATATGGATCGGACTAGCTATCTTTTTTGTTGTGGCAGGAGTAGCTGGCATGATAGCAGATAGTGGATCGACAAAAAAGAAAGCGGAAGAGATGAGGAATTATCCCGTGATTTCCAGGCAGGATCTGGATTCTTATATGAGCCAGAGCCCGGCGCAGGAAATGATCGTGACAGACATATCGCCGGTGGGAACGTTGGTGCAGGATACGCAGGGAGGCATCGAAGGTTCTTTCTATTATCTTTATGCAAAGGGAGAACGATATCCGGAAGAAGATGGACTCGGGGACAAAGTTGACCGGGACTCCAACTGGATGGAAAGCGAGGACCTTTCCTATCAGGTAAAAGCAGAGGATCTGACGACAGATCTTGGAAATGGCGTTGAAGTAAGCAATGACAGTGTTTATGGATTGCCGGAATTGACAACATATTATCCAAATGGAGAAGGCAATTATGAAGGAAATACCCGCTATGTCTATTATGGACTGCAGGAAGGTGATACGTTGAGTGCCGTCATGACGGTAGGCGATGGAAAAGCAGATATCCATCCGATGCTTTCTTATATGGAAGACCGGTATTATGTCTATGGCGGAGCCGATGCGATGATTCAGTTTATCGATAATTATGTGGAAGCAGACAGTGCGGCATTTGTCGTAGTCGGAGTCGTGCTGGCTTTGATCTGTCTGGCAATTGGCTATTTTATTCCATCGGGAAGAAGCATTCGCACCAATGCCAAAAATGCAGGGAAGAATGCCAAGAGTGGCTGGCAGGAATACCGTGAGCTGAATGCAGCCTTGAAAGTGAGATTCTGGCTTTTCAAATTGATCGGAGTTTGTGGTATCGTTGGCGGACTGGCAATTATTGTAAAAGGAAATGAAAGTCTTGTGCTCATTACGGTTGGAACCATCGTATTGATCGTGGGAGGCGCTGTCTGGTATATGTCTTCGCCGCATTCGTATGAAAAATCAAATGATACGATTAAGATGATCGCCTTTAATCAGCCGACGACAATTGAGAAAATCTATGACGCATACAAGAATCTGGATACGCCGCTTGGAAGTCCGTATCTCGCTAAAATGAAAACGATGCGCCAGAAGGCATTGATCTTTGGACCGGATGATTCGGGGCAGTACCTGTATTTCTGGCTGAATGACAAAGGAAATCTTGGTTACCTTGGTTATACCTTTTTAGAGTGGGCGATCAAGCAGCCATTGACGCAGCCAATCAAACCATATAATCCATATAGTGGAAGTGATATTGCAGAAAAATTGTGTATCAGTTCAGACATTATGCTGCTGCAGAAACAGTTGTTTGAAAATATCAAGAATTACCGAAAAACCGGCGAAGTGCTTCCGATACAGGGATCCAATCCTTCCGAAGTATATACCTTTACGGAAGATTTCAAATTGACCGGTCAGCAGTTTGATCTGCAGGATAGCAAGGGAAATGTGATATATCACGTTGAAGGAACAATGCCGCTTCGTACTTTCCGCATTTTTGACCAGGTAGGAAATGAAGTATTTAAAGTCACAAAAGAGATATTGAATGCAATACCGACTTATCGTTTTTATCAAAATGGGGAAATGATCGGAATATTGGAAAAGCAGTTTACACTGGCAAAAGATCGTTTTCAGATGGACATTGCAGAAGGAACATTGAAATTGGAAGAGTATGCGGGAAGCATCGGATATAATTATCTCGTTTCCTTAAACGACAAACCGATTGGTGCTGTGATGGATGATCTGGAACTTCGCTTAGACAATTTGATCTTTGATAATTCGGTAGTTATTGTATATGAGAAAAAATATCTGGCAATGATTACCGCCCTGGCGATCATGGTTGCCCGTGAGATCGCCAGAGACGAAGAATAGTGTCTTAATAAATGCTTTACCAGGCTCCACCGCCACCGCCGCCAGAGCCGCCGCCGGAGAAACCGCCGCCGCTCGAACTCGCGCTTTCCGGTGAGGAAGTCATGGAATTCGAAGCAGAAGCAATTGTTGAATTCATAATATGCTGGAAAGCAATGATGTCAAAGTAAGAATCATTATCGTTTGTGTACCACGAAGGTGGTTCACAAGCGATGGATTTGAAATTCTTAACCCATTTGTCGGAAACGTTTAACACGTATGTGTAAGGAAGAATCTCGTAAAAATAATCCGGATTTTCTTCAACTAACATTTCCAGACGTTCCTTTTCAGCAGTTTCCAAAAATCTCTTAAATCCTCGGATCCGTCCGAGGATTTCTGTGCCATATGGGGTTCGTTTTGTAAGAAACGCACTGAAAAATACGAGGATGGCACAAGTGATATAGGAAATAATACAGGCAAACTGGTAGAAGCGGTCAGCATAGGTGACCGGAATCCAGACAAACAAATAGGATAATCCGATGGAAAGCAATAGGAGAAATGCCCCTATTAAAAGGCTGAGCTTTTGTCCTGTGTCGGTACACAGCATATAAATGCTGACACCGAAGACACCGATGCTCATCAGACCAAATCCCACTTCCAGCCAGTCGTAAGAATATTGATATCCCGGCAGGAAATAAGCAAATGCAAATACGACAACAGCCAAAACCCAGAGAATCCATCCTTTATTTATAGAGTTTGGATAGAAAAGTTTTGTTTTATTTTCCCGCGTATTAGTTGCTGTCACAAGAGCCTCCGAGGTTTTGTAAAACCGGTCTTTCAAGTCTGATTTGTGGATGACCGGACCGGTCGCTATTTTCTTCAAGCCATCAAAGAAAAGGCGTTCATTTTCTTTGGTTCCCTCATAGGAAGAACGTATCAGTGTAATCGAGAAATCTGTTCCTTTTTTGTTCTCGCAGGTAATGGAAAGATATCCCTGTCTTGCCAGTTCGATAAGAAGTGGGATGACATCTTCTTTTGTGGCATATCCTTTGTAAGCAAATGCCAGTTCCAGACAATCCATGCCCTCCGGTGCGTGGTACTCGATCGTTTCCACAACCGGATCATCTCGTCCGATAAACCACCACATAAAGAAAGCAATGAAGACAGAAACTATACCGAGGGCAATCGCGATCCAGGCAAGCCACGGAGTGGTGTCTGTTTTCACAAAATAGCCTTCCGGAAGTTCCAGACGGACGGTAACACATTCATTTGGCTGCAATGTGACCGAGGGATCCAGTTCCCCGTAAATGGTATTGTCCTCAATATAATAATACAGATCTTCATAATTTCCCGATCCGTAAACTCCGGAAGTCATTCCAAGATTTTCCTCATCAAAGGCACCCGGCATCTGAATCGTAAATGTAACATTGCTGATCGTCGTATCCTGCCAGCCGGGACCGATGATATTAAAATAAAATTCATCCATATCCGGCAAAACATCGTTTCCCATATGATACTGATAAGAAACAGTATAGTTATATCTGCCGGTCAGTGTAGTGTCTTCATCGCCGATCTGGATGACGAGATAATCGTCTTCCCGGCTTGTGGAATAGTCGTCTTCTCCACAGTCAATGCCAGAGACACGGGCGTGTATGGTAGAACGGCTTCCATCGTCCCGTCCCACTTCATTTTCAAGAGGAATCCTGCGGTAAATACCATGGTGTTCGGTTTTAAAATTCACCGTAAGTTTTTCCGTAATCTCGTATGTGTTTTGTGGGGTAACCCGGATGGAAACGTCGTATTTTTCTATGTTATACGTATACTTAGAAGCCTGCGCCTGCGCCGGAATCAAGCAGAGGAGCAGGATAAAAAAGCTACAACACAGAAGGATATGTTTTAAGTATTTCATTCAAAATTCACCTTTACATTTTCTCGTTGTTCCGTGCTGTCAATTTCATACATTGGCTTTGTCTCAAAATGGAAAATTCCAGCAATAATATTGCATGGAATCGTCTGTACGGAAGTATTATAACGTTTTACGGCACCATTATAATATTTACGTGAATTTGCGATATCTTCTTCCATGCGTTCAAGCTGCATGCTCAGATTCTGAAAATTTGCATTGGCTTTCAGATCCGGATAGGCTTCAGCAAGAGCCAGGATCTTTGGCATCATCTGTGAAATCGAAGCACCGGTGCTGATCTTTTCTTCCTGTGTCATTCCTGCATAATCATGGCTTCGTTTGCCAATGATCGAGGACAATGTTTCAGCCTCGTGTTTGGCATAACCCTTTACCGTTTCCACAAGATTAGGAATCAAGTCAAAACGTTTTTTCAGGTAAACATCCATGGTCGAAAATGCCTCATCTACAGTAATCCGCTCCTTTGTAAGTTTGTTGTAACAAAGGATAAACATTACGATAAGAAAGATGAGAATTGCGGCAATAATAATCCCTGTCATAAAAAAACTCCTTTCTGGTTTAAAATGTTTTACTTATTTTAACATAGAAAGAGAAACACGACAAGAATAATGTAAAAAAAATATAAAATTATTGGGAAAAATAAGAAAAGTGCGAACCAGACGCTGACATAGGAAGAACCAAAGGATCAAGTAAAAGAAATTGAAAAGGGAAAAGAAGCAAGGGGAGACATTCCATTACATTAAAAAATGATGCGATTAAAAATAACTGGAGCGGATTTTGAGAAGCTGGCTACTCACCAATAAGAATAAAAATTTAAAAAAGTACTTGAAAAGTAGTAGAAAGTGTGCTATGCTTTCTTTGTCAAGAGCAAGGGCGCTCCTACAGAAGTAGGGGCGCCCTTTTCTATTTCACAAAGAAAGGTGGTATTTTTATGTTGAATTCTGGAGATACGGGATTTATGATGATTGCAACAGCATTGGTGTTCTTTATGACGCCGGGGCTGGCATTCTTTTACGGAGGTTTAGTGCGGAGAAAAAATGTATTGAATACAATGATCTCTTCGTTTTTTATCATGGGGCTTGCAGCTGCTATGTGGGTTTTCTTTGGGTATTCCCTTTCCTTTAGTGGGGATTTCGGAGGAATTATCGGAAGCTTGAAACAAGTTAGTTTAAGTGGATTGGGAGCGGAACCGGGAGCCTATGCTGACACGATTCCGGCGACACTTTTTGTGGCCTTTCAGATGATGTTTGCCATCATTACACCAGCATTGATCACAGGTTCTGTGGCTGGAAGAATGAAATTCAAAGCCCTGTTTGCTTTTATTGCCCTGTGGCTGATCGTCGTTTATTATCCGATGGCTCATATGGTATGGGGCAAAGGTGGATTTTTAGGAGAGGTTCTTGGATCGGTTGATTTTGCCGGCGGAAACGTTGTACATATCAGTTCCGGTGTCAGCGGCCTGGTTCTTTCTCTTTTACTTGGCAAACGCCGTGGATATGAGAAAACGGCATATCGTACACACAATATTCCATTTGTTCTTTTGGGAGCATCGATTTTATGGTTTGGCTGGTTTGGTTTCAATGCCGGAAGCGCTCTCGCAGCAGACGGACTTGCGGTTCATGCATTCCTGACAACCAATACATCTGCTGCCTGTGGACTTCTTTCCTGGATGGCGATCGATATGATTCGTGACGGCAAACCGACGGTAGTAGGAGCTTGTACCGGAGCTGTACTTGGTCTGGTCGCAATCACACCAGGAGCAGGATTTGTACCATTGTGGTCCGCATTTATTATCGGCATCGTAGTCAGTCCAATCTGCTATTTCATGATGTCTGTCGTCAAGAAACATTTTGGCTATGACGATGCGCTGGATGCTTTTGGCTGTCACGGAATCGGAGGTGTCTGGGGCGGTATTGCAACCGGAATATTTGCGCAGAAGTCCATCAACAGCACTGCGAGATGGGATGGTCTTGTTTTTGGCGATTACCATTTGTTCGTTGCACAGCTTATCAGTATTGTTATTACGATCGCGGTCGCAATTGTCGGCACGTTGATCTGCGCAGGAATCGTGAAACTGTTTACACCGCTTCGTGTATCTGAGCATGATGAAAGAATCGGCTTGGATGAGAGTCAGCATGGAGAAAGTGCTTACCCATCCTTCAATGGTTTGGATTAAATAATCTCTCGGAATCTTGAGTGATTATATTCAGCACAGCTGAAAATGAACATT
>OLWA01003093.1_pt1 | contig 13366 bp, 10 predicted proteins | sample 1673251 | NCBI WGS metagenome assembly OLWA01 (sample SAMEA3178937, study PRJEB25190) | human gut metagenome | biome: human gut; feature: human-associated habitat; material: faeces | place: Austria | collected 2013
GAGTAATCTGACGCCCTGTTCATAAAGCTGTTCCACCCGTTCTGCTTTTCCGTTCAGCACACCACCTTCTTCTACCGTAAGTATCCCTGCATACTTCTTTGCCTGCTCCGCTGCTTCCAGTTCTGCCCCTGATCCTGCAACACAAAATTCTTTCGCTTCCTCTTCATGCACCGACTGGATCAGTTTTTCTGCTGCATCAAAAGCTTCTTCCCATCCCGGATATTCCGCTGCATTTACATAGCATGCGAAAAATTGTGCAACAGAATCACTTTTCTTCAATCTCTCGATATCCACACACAATTTATTTTTCCAAAGCGTTCCTTCACTTCTCTTTCTAAATAATTCACTTACTGTATCACAATGCATATCCATCCATTTCATGACACTCACCTCAGTCCTATGTATATTTTTTTCATTTCTTTCATACTCTATCATACATCATAATCCACAGTTTCATAACAGAATTTTTGCCGGACACCGGCAGTCATCAGAACAGGAGGATCTTTATGCAGCCAAAAATCGGAATCGTCATCTGCGGACTGGAGGGAAATCATCAGTTTGTCTCCAATCCTTATATCCAGTCTGTCCGGTATTCTCATGGACTTCCCCTTCTTCTGCCTCTGGTACGCTCAGAAGATCTGCTGAATCAGTATGTTTCCCTCTGTGATGGATTTCTCTTTTGCGGAGGCGGCGATATCACACCGCTCCTTTTTGGTGAATCCCCTCTTCCCGGGAACGGACGTACAAGCATCTCTACCGATATTTTTCAACTGCATCTGATGAGACAGATTCTTTCTTCCCGTAAACCTGTCTTCGCCATCTGCAGGGGAATGCAGCTTCTGAACGTTGCCTGTGGTGGGACGATCTGGCAGGATTTTTCTCTGATTCCCGGAAAGACACTGGATCATATGCAACAAACCGATGTTCGCAGTGATATCAGTCATAAAATCCGTATCGGCAGGACAGGACATTTACGGAAATGTCTCGGAACTTCTCTCTATGTCAACAGTTTCCACCATCAGGCTGTCAATCTCACCGGAAAAGGCATCATAGTCACTGCCCGTGCCTGTGACGAAACGATTGAAGCGATCGAACTGAAAGATTATCCTTTTGGTGTCGGTGTCCAATGGCATCCTGAATGCATGTTCCGCACTTCTCCTGAAATGCGGACACTTTTTAAAAATTTTGTAGAACATTGTTCTGTTTCCGGTGAATAATTTCTGCAAAATAAACCATACTATTCCCGTACCGAAAAAGATCCACCGGATCTTTTGATCGTATGCTTCGCAATTAAAACTGACTGACAAGGAGGAAGTAAACCATGGGAGAGATATCCATTCTCGATCTGCAGAATCTCCGCCATCTGATTGGCGGATATGCAACAACTTATTCAAAAATGACAGACTACGCTTCTCAGACAGAAGACCCGGAAGTCAAAAAATTATTTCAGGATGCGGCAGATTCCGCAATGAAAAATAAGCAGGAACTGATGAAATTTTTATAAACAGCTTCAGTCCACAGCATAAAATTTCAGCAGGGAACTCCAAAATGAAATAGAAAAGAGGAATGATCATGAACGAAAAGACAATGGTTGCCGATGCCCTCACCGGTGTCAACGGTGAATTAAAAATGTTCGGGGATATGATCCCACAGACAGAAAATAAGGAACTTAAGCAGTGTCTTAAGCAGATCCGCTCCCAGTGCGAGATGTCACAGGAAAAGCTGTATCAGATCGCCCGTGAAAAAAGTTACTATGTTCCGGCAGAGAAAGCCACTCGTGAAGAAGTCGAACATGTAAAATCAATTCTTTCAGCAAACTGATAACAGCAAAATGGTGTGATCCCACTTTTCAGATCACACCATTTTTTATCTACCGTTTTTTCTTTTACAGCTTTTTTCTTCTACAGCTTTCTTTTTCTGCAGCCTTCATTTCAGGCTTTTTTTTCTTCTTTCTCTGCTTTTCCTGATTTTTCCCACAGTTCATCCGCTTTCTCTTTCCATATTGATGCGTACTGTTCGCATTTTCCACAAAGATGCTCTACGCTCTCCGGTGACTGAAGATCGGTTGACTTTGCACCGGTCTCATGTACCATCTGCTGTAATTTTTCAGGATTTTCAAGCATCGGGCATGGACGGAGATGATTCTTATTAAATGGCTGGTTATTATGGTAAGCCATAAATAATGGCTGGCGTAATGCATCCAGTACACTGACTTCTTTAATATTGGCACTGGAATAATGGATGAATACACATGGCTCTGCATCTCCATTTGCATTGATATGGAAGTAATTTCTGCCTCCTGCAATACATCCTCCAACGTATTCTCCGTCGTTCTGGAAATCAAATGCAAAAATCTGCTTTCCACCGGTAAAGCCACGGATTTCTCTTACTCGGTGATACATATACTCTCTCTGCTCTTTTGTCGGAAGCAGATCTACTGCCGCATCATTTCCAACCGGCATATAATGGAAATACCATGCATAACGGCATCCTTTTTCAATGATCATATCCAAAAATTCATCGGATGTAACCGTCTCAATATTGGCTCTTGTATAGCAGATCGATGTTCCAAAGATCTGTCCATGAGCTTTCAGAAGATCCATCGCATGCATGACTTTTTCATAGACACCTTTTCCACGACGACCATCATTAACTTTCTCATATCCTTCCAGACTGATGGAAAGAGTCAGATTTCCTACCCGTTCCATCTCATTACAAAATTCTTCATCTACAAGCGTTCCATTCGTAAATGCATGGAATTCGCAGTCATTGTGCTTCTCACATAACCGGATAATATCTTTTTTTCTCACAAGCGGTTCTCCGCCGGTAAGCATATACAGATAAATACCAAGCTCCTTCCCCTGCGTGATCACACGATCCATATCTTCAAAAGACAGATTCAGCAAATGTCCGTATTCTGCTGCCCAGCATCCGGTGCATTTCAGATTACAGGCACTCGTCGGATCCATCAGGATCAGCCACGGTACATTACACTGATATTTTTCTCTTGCCTCATGCATCACTTTGGTTCCATAAAGCATTGCATCAAATCCAAGGTTCAGCGCTGTCGTCTTTAATACATTCGGGCTTACCTCATCAAATAAACGGTTCAGATACTGCATCCACTTATTTTCAGGATCCTGGATCATTTTTCTTGCTGCTTCATATGACTCCGGTTTAAACCGGTCTTTTGCGAAACTTTCCGTCAGATCTACAACCTTCAGAAGTGCTTTTGTTCTGTCGTCATTCTTATTTACATACTTTAAAACTGCATCTGCTGCCACGCTGAATGCTGCTCTCTGTGCCTGAAATTTTAAACCTGCCATTTTTTTCACCTTTTCTCCGGAAGTTCCCGGTCCTTTCTTTCGTCTTTTTTTCTCAATTTACCCTTCTATTTTATCAGCATATACCAGCTTTCTTATAGTATCCTGATTTCTTATCGTTGTCCTTCCTGCCTCTTACGTCAGCCGAATCAGAAGTTCAATTCCTCCGATCAGAAGCAGACAGCCACCAACTGCCACAATTTTCTTTCTTGCCTGACACCCTGCCCACCATCCGGCATATAGTCCGGCAATCACACTGACCGGAGTGATCAGAAGGATCACTATAAACGTCTTAAAAAAAACTGTATCCAGGAATCCAAATCCAATTCCTGCTATAAATACATCAAGGCTGGTAATTGCCATCCACATTGCAAACTGCCTCGATTCCAGTCTTTCTGTCTTTCGCTCTTCTATTTCTTTTCCTCTTGCCGCTTTGATGATGAGATAAATGCCCAGTCCAAGAAAAATCGCAACCGATATATATTTCCAGTCATTGGCCGCATACTCTGCATTTTTTGAAACAACCGGTATCTTTGCCACAAAATTTCCAGCCGTCAGGCTGATCAGATTCCAGAGCGTGAACCCGCCTCCCAGAATCACCAGGCTTTTTTTGTCAATTTCACCAACTACAGCACCTCTGCATAATGCATATGCAAAAACATCCAGCGAAAGACCTGCACCGATTAAAATAATTTCAATCCATGACATAATCTTCTCCTTTCAGCTATGCCTTTTGAAATTTCCTCCTTTTCCAGATATTCTACTCTATTTTTTTTATTTCATTAAGAATCAGCTTTTTTAAACTGTATCTCTGATCAGACATTTTTTGAGATTTGTATTGGACAGGCTACATTTTTGAAATTTTGTATCCTTTGAACTTTCTTCCTTTTAAGTTTTATGGTATAATCTGCAAAGCAGACTTACGGAAAGGAATGGGATGACATATGGAAGATAAAAAAGAACTTACCAAAGATTTGCTGACTCTATCTTTCAGAGAACTGATCCTTAAGATTCCATTTGATAAGATAACGATCAAAATGATCACTGACGGTGCCGGTGTCATACGTCCTACTTTTTATAAGCATTTTCAGGATAAATACGGGATTCTTGAATATATTCTCCAAAAAGAGATCAGGGAAAAAATCGACGTACTCATTGAAAATCACCTGGAAAATGATATTTTTCTGCTTCTCTGTTCCTGTCTTTCTAAAGACCGGGCATTTTATAAAAAGCTGTACCTGATCGAAGGTCCAAATTCTTTTGAAGAGCAGATGTTCCAGTTTATTTATGAACTGATCTTTTTCCTGTTCAACAAATATCCTTTGAAAGCTCCTTCCCGTCTGAAGATTCTGACCAAAGAGAGTCTTGCAAGATTTTATACCTTCGGGCTGGCTGATTCTATCAAATACGCCATAACTCATGATGTCGCTTATGAACCAAAAGAACTGGCTGAAGTTTATGATTATCTGATCCATAACTCTGTGCTGGATCTTGTAGAATATCCGGCACAGGGGAACTAAGAACCTATATAGCAGACAAAAACCCTTACAGCTCTTCTTTTTATTGAAGAACTGTAAGGGTTTCATTCTATCATTGTCTTCCCGAGATCAGTCGATCGTAGCAATTCGCATCATATTGCTTGTATAACTTCTTTCTTTTCCTACATTCGGAGAAGGGATTCCTGCCGTCAGGACAACTACATCCCCCTGCTCTACATACTTCTTTACTTTTGCAAGCTCCATAGCATTCTCGCAGATATCCTCCGTATTGTCATGCTCCAGAGACTTCAGCGGTCTGACTCCCCAGTATATGGACATTCTTCTTAAAGTTCTTTCGTTCGGTGTGATTCCAAGAATCTCCTGTCTCGGTCTTAAATTGGAAACCACCCTTGCAGTTGCACCCGAAACAGTTGGCGTCAGAATACACTTTGCATTCAGATTTGCAGCAGCAAGTACGGAGGAATATCCAATGGCACTGGATACACCGCTCTTTAAATGACCATACTCCTTCTCAAGCATCTCCTCATAATCTAAGTGCTGCTCTGTATTTTCAATGATATGAACCATCATCTGAAGTGCCTCCACCGGGTACTTGCCCTGTGCAGTCTCACCGGAAAGCATCACTGCATCTGTTCCGTCATAAACAGCATTGGCAACGTCTGTTACCTCGGCTCTTGTAGGACGTGGATTCCGAATCATGGAATCCAACATCTGGGTTGCTGTAATAACTGTCTTAAAGTGACTGTTACACTTCTGAATGATCATCTTCTGCAAATATGGAACTTCCTCTGCCGGAATCTCCACACCGAGATCTCCACGGGCAACCATAACACCGTCTGCTGCACGGATGATTTCATCAATATTGTCAATTCCCTCTGAATTTTCAACTTTTGCAATGATCGGAATGAACGGTGCTCCGAGAGACTTCAGGTAAGCCCGGATCTCCAGGATACACTCTGCATTTCTCACAAAGGATGCTGCAATAAAATCAATTCCCTGCTCTGCACCAAACTTGATATCTTCTTTATCCTTCTCTGTGATCGCCGGAAGATGGATCGGTACATTCGGCACATTCACACCTTTTCTCTCACCAAGCTCTCCACCGTTGATAATCTCACAGATCAGTTCTTTTTCTTTCTTCTCGACTACTTTCAGTCCGATCAGTCCGTCATCGATCAGGATTGTCTTTCCCTTGCTCACATCATTGATCAGTCCCGGATAAGAAATAGATACGATATTCTCATCTCCTGCCACCTCTTCTGTCGTAAGCGTAAATTTCTTTCCGGCCTCCAGCATGATCTTCTTTCCGTCCTTCAGCAGTCCGGTACGGATCTCCGGTCCTTTGGTATCCAGCAGGATCGCAACATTAGAATGCTCCTCCTCACGAAGCTCCTTCAGAAGATCCATACGGCTTTTCTGCTCTGCATGATCTCCGTGGGAAAAATTGAAACGTGCCACATCCATTCCATTCCGGATCAGCTTTCTCATCAGTTCTTTATCATTCGTATTGGGTCCCATCGTACATACTACTTTCGTCTTTTTCATAGAAACTCTCTCTCCTTTTCATAATTAAATTACTCTTTTATTTGTATCAGATTCTGTATCATCTTCATGGAGCCGGTTCTGACAACAGCTCAGATTTCAGCTCCATCTCTTCTGTCGGTTTCTTACTTTACATGCTCATGCGTAAAAAGATGATCCTGACAATATTCATAATTTCCATTACACTTGGAGCAGAACCGGAACTCAAGGTTCGGATCATCCAGTTCTGTCCTTCCACATACTGCACAACGGTGTCTTGCCCCATTAGAATAAGTCATATGCGGTCTGGACTGCTGCCGGAACTTTGCCTTACGTGCCTGTTCCTTCGGTCCAAATCTTTTTATATTTCTGCTGGAGCAGAAAAAGATCACAAAATTAAGTAAAGAAGCTCCGATCGCAACTTTTACTGCAAGGCTTCCTGTGAAGAAATAATACAGTGCCATTGCTGCATAGACAAGTGCCATCCACTTCATCTTAATCGGCAGAATAAAGTAAAGCATCACTTCCATATCAGGATAAATTGAAGCGAATGCCAGGAAGATCGACATCGTAATATAATTCGTGCTGATCAGTCCGATGCTGGACATCGGAAGTGCAACTCCATAAATAAGATAAAATACTCCGTATAAAATAAATACAGCGATCACAGTAAAGAAAATACCGGAAAAAATATAGACATTATACCGGAATGTCCCCCATGTCCGCTCCAGGGCTGTCCCCAGTGAATAGTACAAAAGTACTAAAAAGAAAAGCGAAAAGAGACTTCCCGTCGGTGGAATCAGTACCCATGAAATAATCCTCCAGATCTGCCCGTGCAGGATATAATACGGTTCTAGTGTAAGATATCTAAGCAGATTCGGTGCAAGATAATAAACCGCAAACCCGATGACATATCCTGCCAACAGATAAACCGTCAGGTTTGGAATCGCATAACGTCCGAATTTTCTTTCTAATTTGTCAAGCCAGTTCAATACATTAACTCCTTTTTTTACCAAAATTGTTCTTCTACCATACATCAGTCATTGTACCGTCCGGGCTTTATTTTGTCAAACCAATGTTATTATTTTCCTTAAGATTTAACAAGTTCTTTATGAATATTTCAGAATCATGAACAACAATTACAATTGTCTTTTCCCTTCGGATGTCGTATAATGTTATGTATTGCGAATCTGTAAACGCATTTAATAAGAAGTAACTCATACATATATCATAGACCATTACGAAAGATTGGGGATAGTAACATGAATTCAAAAGAACTCTATACTTTGGGAATCGATATTGGTTCCACGACCGTTAAGATTGCCATTCTGGACAACGAGAACGAAGTGCTTTTCTCTGATTATGAGCGTCACTTTGCCAATATTCAGGAAACTCTGTCAGATCTTCTCGGACGTGCCATTTACAAACTCGGACCGATTCAGGTTTCTCCTGTTATCACAGGAAGTGGCGGACTGACACTTGCCAAACATCTTGGCGTACCTTTTGTGCAGGAGGTCATTGCTGTATCTACAGCTCTGCAGGATTACGCTCCACAGACTGATGTTGCGATCGAGCTTGGCGGCGAGGATGCCAAGATCATCTATTTTGAAGGCGGAAATGTCGAGCAGCGTATGAATGGTGTCTGTGCCGGTGGTACAGGTTCCTTTATCGACCAGATGGCATCTCTCCTCCAGACCGATGCATCCGGTCTGAATGAATATGCTAAAAATTATAAGGCTCTTTATTCGATTGCTGCACGCTGTGGTGTATTTGCAAAGACAGATATCCAGCCGCTGATCAACGATGGTGCTGCCAGAGAAGACCTTGCTGCATCCATTTTCCAGGCGGTTGTCAACCAGACGATCAGCGGACTTGCCTGCGGGAAACCGATCCGTGGACATGTCGCTTTCCTGGGCGGACCGCTTCATTTCCTTTCAGAACTGAAAGAAGCTTTCATCCGTACACTGAAACTGGATGACGAGCATATTATTGCACCGAACCATTCTCATTTATTTGCTGCGATCGGTTCTGCTCTCAATTCCAAAAAGGATACTCCGATGGCTCTTCTTGAAATGCAGAAGCGTCTTGAAGGAAAGATCAAGATGGAATTTGAAGTGGAACGTCTTGATCCTCTCTTTGCAACCACGAAAGACTATGAAGAATTTTCCGCACGCCATGCACAGCATCAGGTTCCGGTAAAAGATCTTGCAACCTACAGAGGAAAGGCATTCCTTGGAATCGATGCAGGTTCTACCACCACAAAAGCTGCCCTGGTCGGAGAAGACGGTACTCTTTTGTATTCTTTTTATCATAATAATGAAGGAGATCCGCTTGGCACAACCATTTCTGCCATCAAGGATATTTATGACCAGTTGCCGGAAGGTGTGGAGATTGTCCACTCCTGCTCTACCGGTTACGGTGAGGCACTGATCAAATCCGCACTGATGCTGGATGAAGGAGAGGTGGAAACAGTATCCCATTATTATGCAGCTTCTTTCTTTGAACCGGATGTAGATTGTATCCTTGACATCGGTGGACAGGACATGAAATGTATCAAGATCAAGAACCAGACTGTAGACAGTGTCCAGCTCAACGAGGCCTGCTCTTCCGGCTGCGGTTCTTTCATTGAAACTTTCGCCAAATCCCTGAACTACTCTGTGGAAGATTTTGCTCAGGAGGCACTGTATGCCCAGAATCCGATCGACCTCGGTACACGCTGTACTGTATTTATGAATTCCAAAGTAAAGCAGGCTCAGAAAGAAGGAGCCTCTGTTGCTGATATTTCTGCCGGACTTGCCTACTCTGTTATCAAGAATGCTTTATTCAAGGTAATCAAAGTTTCTGATGCTTCTGAGCTTGGTAAGCATATCGTTGTTCAGGGTGGTACTTTCTATAATAATGCGGTTCTCAGGAGCTTTGAGAAAATTGCCAACTGCGAGGCGATCCGTCCTGACATTGCAGGAATCATGGGAGCGTTCGGAGCTGCCCTGATCGCAAGAGAACGTTATACTGACTGCGAGGGAACCACCATGCTCTCCATCGATGAGATCCGTTCCCTGGAATATTCTACAACCATGACCAAATGTCGTGGATGTACCAATACCTGCCGCCTGACGATCAACCATTTCAGCGGCGGCCGTAAATTTATCACCGGAAACCGCTGTGAGAGAGGTCTTGGAAAAGAGAAGTCAAAGAATCAGATGCCGAACCTTTTTGAATATAAGCTGCATCGTTACTTTGATTATACTCCTCTCGAAGAGGCCGATGCCCGCCGCGGAGTGATCGGTATCCCGCGTGTTCTGAATATGTATGAAAATTATCCGTTCTGGTTTACATTTTTCACTGAACTGGGATTCCGTGTCGTTCTTTCTCCGGCATCTACGAGAAAGATTTACGAGCTTGGAATCGAATCCATCCCGAGTGAATCCGAATGTTATCCGGCCAAGCTTGCACACGGACATGTGCAGTGGCTCATCAACCAGGGAGTAAAGCACATTTTCTATCCTTCCATCCCTTATGAGAGGAAAGAATTTGCTGATTCGGACAACCATTATAACTGCCCGATCGTTACTTCCTACCCGGAAAATATTAAGAACAATATGGATCCGATCGTGCATGGAGAAGTTGATTTTATCCATCCGTTCCTGAACTTTGAAAGTGAGGATACAATCTCTTACCGTCTGATTGACGAACTCGGGAAGAAATTTTCTCTTTCTGATACAGAGATCCGTTCTGCTGTACATAAAGCATGGGAGGAGCTTGCAGCCTGCCGTCAGGACATGAGAACGAAAGGAGAGGAGACGATTCGTTTCCTGAATGAGACCGGCAACCGTGGTATCGTTCTGGCGGGACGTCCTTATCATATTGACCCTGAAGTCAACCATGGACTCCCTGAACTGATCACATCCTACAATATTGCAGTACTGACAGAGGACTCCGTCTCCCATCTTCATCAGGTAGAACGCCCTCTGAATGTCATGGATCAGTGGATGTACCATTCCAGACTTTATGCAGCCGCAAATTACGTGAAGACTACTGAGAATCTGGATCTGATCCAGCTAAATTCCTTCGGCTGTGGTCTGGATGCCGTAACGACAGATCAGGTTGCTGAGATCCTGACCAATTCAGATAAGATTTATACAACACTGAAAATTGACGAAGTCAATAACCTGGGAGCTGCAAGAATCCGTGTCCGCTCTCTCCTTGCTGCGATCCGTGTACGTGAGAAAAAGCAGGAACAGAGAACGATCCGTCCGTCTTCTATTGAAAAAGTACCGTTTACAAAAGAAATGCGGAAGACTTATACCATCCTCTGCCCACAGATGTCACCAGTTCACTTTGAGCTTCTTGAGCCTGCATTCCGTGCAGCAGGATATAAGATTGAAGTACTTCCGAATGACAACAAACAGGCAGTCGACATGGGACTGAAATATGTAAATAACGATGCCTGTTATCCATCTCTGATCGTAGTCGGACAGATCATGGATGCCCTGCTTTCAGGAAAATATGACCTGAACCAGACAGCCGTTATCATCAGTCAGACCGGTGGCGGATGCCGTGCCTCCAACTACATTGGATTTATCCGTCGTGCTTTGAAAAAAGCCGGCATGGGACACATCCCAGTCATCTCCATCAACTTAAGCGGACTGGAGGAGAATCCTGGTTTCAAGCTATCTCCGGCACTGGTTCTGCGTGGATTGTATGCTGCTGTATTTGGAGATATTTTCATGAAATGCGTTTACCGGATGCGTCCATACGAGGCCGTTCCCGGCACGACAGACCAGGTTCACCGGAAATGGACAGAGGTCGTGAAGAAATTCGTATCGGAAGGTTATCCTTCCCGCCGGAAATTCAAAAAACTCTGCAACGAGATCATTCATGATTTTGATACCATTGAAACGCTGGATATCAAAAAGCCACGCGTCGGAATCGTAGGAGAAATTCTCGTTAAATTTCTGCCGGCTGCCAACAACCATCTTGCCGAACTGCTTGAAAGCGAAGGTGCAGAAGCTGTCGTTCCTGATCTGCTGGACTTCCTGCTTTACTGCTTTTATAATCAGAATTTCAAGGTGTCACATCTTGGCATGAAGAAATCAAAAGCAACGGTCGGTAATCTTGGCATTAAGGCACTGGAATGGTTCCGTTCCCCTGCTTCAAAGGCATTTGAGCAGAGTAAGCACTTTGATCCGCAAGCCTGCCGTTGATGCATTAAAATCAAGTAAACGCTTCGATCCACCATCACATATTGAACACCTGGCTTCGATGGCAAAAGAAATTGTTTCTCTTGGAAACCAGACCGGTGAAGGATGGTTCCTTACCGGAGAAATGCTGGAGCTGATCCACAGCGGTGCAGGAAATATCGTTTGTACGCAGCCATTCGCCTGCCTGCCAAACCACGTAGTCGGCCGAGGCATCAGCAAGCGGCTGAAAGAAATGTACCAGTATGGGGATGTGAATTTTTTAGAGGTGCTGTTGCAATCCAGCAGTATTACCGATTTTCTCACCCGATTTGAATATTTGAAATATATTGCCAATAATGATCAAAAGCTGTTGGATGAAGTGAGCGCTTTAAAAGCCAGTTTGGAAACGGAGAAGGCCAGTCTGGACAGCATGAAAACCAGCCTGGTGGTGAAACGGCAAAATCAGGAGGCCAAATCGAAGGAATTGGCCACAGCCAGTGCGCAAAAGCAGTCGCTGGTGGATCAGATTAATGCAGAGCAGGATGCTTTGTATGATATTTTAGAAGATTTAGAAGCCGAATCCAAGGCGTTAAACAGTGAAATTAAGCGTTTGCAAGCAGAGCAGGCCGCTAAAAACGGCGCGAACACCAAAGCGCCCGGCGCTTATCTGTGGCCATGCCCAAGCAGCCATACCATTACGTCCAATTATGGCTATCGGGTGCATCCAGTAACTGGTGCGAAAAAACTGCACAGCGGTATGGATATCGGCGCCAGCTATGGCGCAGCAGTGGTGGCTGCGGCCAGCGGAACGGTTATTATGTCCAAATATTACGGCGGTTATGGCAATTGTATTATTATTGACCATGGCGGTGGGGTATCTACTTTGTATGGTCATATGTCCTCGTTGGTTGCCAAAACAGGACAAAAAGTAAGTGCCGGGGAAACCATCGGCAAGGTTGGTTCCACCGGTGTATCGACAGGGAACCATCTGCATTTTGAGGTGCGTATCAATGGTTCTACGGTAAATCCAGCAAATTATGTATAAAATTTTTGTACAGGCTCTGCCAGGCGGAGTCTGTATTTTTTTGTTGGCATAGCGATGCAGGAAAAAAGCAGGTATTTTCTTTTATGCTGTGGAAGAATAAAGCAGCGTAAATAATTAGTGAGAGAAGAACATAAGGGGGTTGTTGTTATGATGGAGGAAGTCAAGCTGCCTGCGTCGGATCATACCATGTTGTATGTGCATTGTTGGCGGGCAGAGCAGCCGAAAGCGGTTATTCTATTGGCGCACGGAATGACGGAGCACAGTTTGCGGTATGAACGGTTTGGGCAATTTTTAAGCCAGAACGGCATTTCTCTGTATTGTCATGACCAACGGGGCCACGGGAAAACTGGCGGCATGCGGCTGGGCCATTTGCGTAAGGGCGTAGAGTGGAACATGATGATCAATGATTTGTTTACCATCAAGAAAAAATTGATTGACATGGAAACCGACTGTCCGATTTATCTGATGGGGCACAGTATGGGCTCCTTTCTGGTGCGGCGCACCGTACAACTGCGGCCTTCTATGTTTGACGGTTTGATTTTATCGGGTACCGGCGATGGACAGGGCGCGGCGGGAAGAGCCGCTGTCAAAATTGCCAGCGTGGCCTGTTTGCTGACAGGGCAGGAAACCTATTCTAAAAAATTACAGAAGCTGATGTTCGGCAGCTTTAATCGAGGCATTGTCAATCCGCAATCCGAATATGATTGGCTAACCCGTGACCAGGCGGAACTGGAACGCTATTTGAATGACAGTTGGTGCGGGTTCACCTGTACCAACGGCTTCTATCATGAACTGCTG
>OLWA01003095.1_pt1 | contig 13356 bp, 10 predicted proteins | sample 1673251 | NCBI WGS metagenome assembly OLWA01 (sample SAMEA3178937, study PRJEB25190) | human gut metagenome | biome: human gut; feature: human-associated habitat; material: faeces | place: Austria | collected 2013
GATTTTCCTCTTCGTGGAAAAAGCTGTATAAACTGGTCTATCTTTATGGATATGCATTTACGTGTGCAAAGGCTGACACTCAAAAATGCCGACCAGATAAACAGGTATCTTGTGATTTCCTCAGACCATGAAAGCGACATGCCAAGAATATATCTTGAAAACACCTGAATACCCATGATAAGAGTCATCGCAATCAGGAAAATGACCATTAAAAATTCTTCAAGATATTCATCCAGATAGTGCAGTATTTTCTTCATGAAATGTCCCCTTTCCGTGAATAATTATACGTATTATTTTTACTGAATTATTGCTGTTTTTCCACGTAAATATTCACAATTTTATATATTACTATTTGTTATCATCTTCAAAAATGGCGTCACAGCACATAGTTTACAGATGCCGAGGCGCCATTTTATTTTATCGCATGGTTTTATACAAGCTTTTCTTACATGCTCTTATGAAGTAATCCAAGTACCGTAGACAGATCCTCTACTCCCATCTGTCCGGGTGCAGAAGCTTTCTTTGCGGCACCGAATGTCATTGAAGATCCGAATACCTCACCGCAGAGACGGCTTATAACACCTGTGCCTGCCATTGACATTGTGATGATTGGTCTGTCAGCGTAATCTGTAACCATTTCCTCTGTAGCTGAAAGAAGTGTGAGTACGTCTCGCTTATTCTGTGGCATAACTGCGATCTTAGGGATATCAGCTCCCATATCCTGCATCTTGCGAAGTCTGTAAACGATATCAGACTGTGCAGGAGTCTTGAAGAAGTCATGGTTTGAAGCGATAACTCTTGCACCTGCAGCATGTACGCCGTCGATGATTTTCTTTACAATCTCATCGCCTGTAAAAATCTCTACATCTACAAAATCAACGTATCCTGTCTGTGCAGCCTTGATATTAAGCTTGGCATAAGCCTCAGGCTCGATTGCTTTCTCTCCGCCCTCTTTTGAAGTACGGAATGTCATAAGTATTGGAACATTTCCGAGAGCATCACGAAGCTCCTTTAATACCTCCTCAACCTTGTCAAACTCGAATACATTCTCGAACCAGTCAACACGCCACTCAACCATATCAACAGGGATAGAGTCAAATGTCTTTGCCTCTGCGATGATGTCGTCTTTTGTAACGCCTACGATAGGAACGATGATTTTAGGTGCGCCCGCACCGATTTCAATATCTCTAACCTTAATGGTGTTCATGATTTTTTCCTTTCTTACCTTGTATTAGACTGTATGATAATTATACTCCCCAGTATAATTTAATGTCCCAAAACATTCCATACATAAAACTATATTTGCCGCGTAGTTAACTTCATATTTTTTCTGAGGAATACACTGTATGCTAGGCCGGCTCCCATAGTATGGGAAGTTTGAGTAACGTATTAATCCTCTTTAGACAGCTCTACCATCTTAGTATAGCGCAGGTTTACGAATAATCCAAGTACCACGCCGATTGCTGTGAGCACGATGTTCATTACCATAACCTGTGATGGTTGCATCTTTGATGCTGCTGTAAGGATTGTGTAGTTGCAAAGTGATGAAGCGATCATTACGAGCGCTGTTACTGTTCCCTTGATCTTAGGGAAGAGCATGTTGCATACAGATGTTGCGATCTGTAAAAGTCCGCCTGCTCCTGCCCATCCGATGATGAATGCACCTGCGATCATGAGTGGCTTTGTCTGTCCGACTAACACTACTACCATTGTTGCAAGGCAGATTACAGGGTAAACAAGGATAAATCTGACGTCCTTGATTTTTCTTGTTAAAAGTGCAGTTACGATAAGAGCTATCATGGTTCCTGCTGAGTAGTATGACTGCATAACTGACGGATCAGCCCAGCCTACGTTCTCTTTTGCAAAGTTCTGTGCACAGTTGAGCCATAACTGGAAGGTTCCTGTACATGTAAATCCAATGATAATCATTGCGATTGACTCAACAGAAAAATGTGTGTGCTTTAAGCTTGCGATAAGTCCTTCTTTCTTTCCCTCTGCCTTTGCATCGGTATCAGGAAGCGGGAAGAGCATTACTAATACTAAAAGTACAATGTAGATGATTCCACATCCGAAAAACAGTGTGTTGTATGATGTAAGTCCTGCTGCTGTTGTAGCAACTGTCATGCCAAGTACGAATGGTAAAAGCATCTGTGCGATAGCGATGAAGAATTTGATTCCCATTGTCGCAACACCCGGTGCTTTGTAGATGATTTCTGATACTGCAGGGTAAATTCCTGTATCAAGGAATGAGTTTGCAATGCCGCCAATGATAGCACAGATATAAGCAATCTGGTATCCACCATGTGTTCCTGCATTGAATGCAAGGGCAAGTCCAATCAGGTAGATAGCATAAGAGCCGCTTCCGATTGCTGTTGAGATACGGCGTCCGAGCTTATCCGATAAAGGTCCTGCAAACGGAAGTGCGATAAGACGTCCAAGTCCCAGGGCTGCTGAAATAGCTGTAATAGCCATAACCTGCACTCCCCATGAAGCTGCGAGAGCCTCCTTGATGACTGCCTGTCCGAGGATAGAGCAGCCCACTCCGTGTATAAAGTAGTTTAAGTAAAGGATTAATGCGCTAGGTAAATATTTTTTATTCATCAGTGTTCTCCTTAATTTCTGTGTCTGATTAATCATCATATCTGATGTTTAATACTTCCTTCATATGCTCGATTGGCATATCTTTTCCTGTCCAGAGCTTGAAGGCTGCTGCTCCCTGGAAAAGCATCATTCCAAGACCGTTCATTGTCTTGCAGCCCACCTCTTTTGCCATAGAACGCATCTTTGTCTCAAGTGGAGAGTAAGGTACGTCAATTACGATTAGCTCAGGACGGAAGAATGATTTGTCAGGTACTACAGACATTCCCTCGAGTGGCTTCATGCCAACACCTGTTCCGTTTACGAAGATGTAAGAATCAGCCATCTCTTCTCTTAACTTCTCCTTGTCATCAAGGTCGTAAAGAGTTGCCTTGCAGTCTGTCTTCTCGTTGATCTTCCTAACTGTCTCTTCAGCGTTTGCCCAGAACTTGTCATGGATGTTGAAGATTGAGATTTCCTTGACACCGTCAAGTGCTGCCTGAATCTCGATAGCTGTAGCAGCTCCGCCTGCTCCTGCGATTGTCATCTTCTTTCCGATAACATCGATGTCGTTATCCTTGAGTGCCTGCATGAAGCCGATACCGTCTGTGATGTGTCCTGTAAGTACTCCGTTCTCGTTTACTATTGTATTTACAGCTCCGCAAAGCTCTGCTGCAGGTGAAAGCTTGTCTAAGTACTGTCCTACAACTGTCTTGTTTGGCATTGATACATTAGAGCCTACTAGCTTTAATGCTCTGATTCCCTTAACCGCATCCTCAAGAGTGTTGTTATCAACCTCAAATGCCAGATAAGCGTAGTCAAGTCCAAGATATGCAAATGCCTCATTGTGCATTGCCGGTGAGCTTGAATGTCTGATTGGGTAAGCCATAAGTCCGATGAGTTCTGTGTGTCCTGTGATTCTCTCTGCCATGATTAAATCTCCTTCATTTTTAAATGTAATAATATTGATTATTCGTATTTTCTTAGCTATGTTTTCAACGATGCCCACTTCGTTAAAAACTTAACAACCTTTGATAATGATATTATAACGCATTATTTTCGATACTTCCAATGCTTATTTTGTTATTTTTTAATAGCATTACTGTACTAATCATGTTATAATATGCACAAATTTAGGCTATAATATTTGTAATTCATAGACTATATCTATTATTTTATGGAGATTTATGCATGACACTCAATCAATTAAGTTATTTTTACCAAGCGGCAGTTCTGGAACACTTCAATCAGGCTGCCGAAAAAATGAATATCACAGAACCAAGCCTCAGCCGTTCGATAGCAGCTTTAGAGGACGAGCTTGGCGTCACTTTATTTGAAAAGAGAGGCAGGAATGTAATACTGACCAAGGCCGGGGAAATTTTTTTAGAACACGTGTCTACTATTCTGGACGATGTAAAGAGAGCCGAGAACAAAATGCACCAGATTGCAACCGACGGCGGTCACATCGATATCGCCTACGTATCACCTCTTGCAAAGGTGTTTATCCCAACTATCGTGCGCTCTTTCCTCACCGAAAAGGAAAATAAAAATATCACGTTCAATTTCTTTCAGGACATCACCTCTGTGAATATTGAGGGATTAAAAAAAGGCAGGTATGACATAATTTTCGGTTCATACTCGCCAGATGAAAATGGTATTGATTTTGTTCCTATTATAAGGCAGGAAATAGTTGCCATACTGCCTCCCGGCCACCCACTGACACTTAAGGATACCATGGAAGCCACTGATTTCGCTGACTATCCCGTGCTCGGCTATGCCAGACACTCAGGCCTTGGCAAGTACACCAGAAGCTTTTTCAAGAAGCATGATGTATCGCCAAACTTCATATGTGAGTCACCCGATGAGAACGGCATCGCCTCCCTCGTGGCGCAGGGCTTTGGCATTGCGCTTGTCGCAGATGTCGATGCAATTCACCGCGATGACATCTGCATACGCCACCTCGTATCGCATGAGTCATTCTCACACACTGTATACATGGGCTACATGACAGGCAAATACCAGCTTCCGGCTATCAAGCGCTTCATAGAGTTTGTGCGGGAAAGCTGCAGCTAGGAAGTCTCCTCGATCACAAACCTGATAAATGCCTTCGCAACCGGTGATAAATATCTCTGCTTAAGCGTTGCCAGATACACCGCTCTCTCATAAGGAGGATTGTATATATCAAGCGTCTTTACAGAAAGTGACCGAAGTATTGGAATATCAGGCATCACAGCTATTCCAAAGCCCTGCGCCACGAGACCCGCCATACTCGAATCCTCCTCCATCTCGAAGGCTACCTTCGGAAACTGTCCTATCTCCTCAAACATCTGGTCAATGACCGGACGCAGACCGCTGCCCTTCTCAAAATAAATCTGCGGATACTCTATTGTGTCCCGCAAATCCACACTGTCCTTTATGGAAAGCGGATGGTCCATTGGCACTGCAAGCACAAGCTTCTGATTCGCGATCTTCTTAAAATCTATATCCTGTTCCCCATCCTTATAAGAAGAAAAAACTATGTCATATTTGTCATCCTTTAGCCCATCTATAATCTCTCCGGTTGTTCCAACCGTAAAATGAAATTCTATATCATAATCCGGGTATGCATCGAGAAATTTACGCACCAGCTTTGGCGCGAACTCACTTCCCATCGTATATATATATGCCAGATGTATGATTCCATGCCTGCTGCCATTGACCTCCTGAATACGCTGCACACCCTCATTAAGCACCTTTAATGATTCCTCAACATACGGCAGAAACATCTTCCCATATCTGGTCAGCACGACATTTCTTCCCTTTTTTTCAAACAAACGCGTGCCAAGCTCCTGCTCTAGCTGTGAGATTGCATGGCTTAAAGACGGCTGCGTAATCGACAGCATCTGTGCCGCCCTCGTATAATGCTCTTCCTGCGCCAGTACCTTGAAGTACTGCAATTGACTCAGATTCATATTACACCCCCTGTGTATTTAATATATTTATTCGCCGGAGGTCCGCTTGCCCTGCGCTGCACACCGGTGGTATATGCTCGATTTATGACGTGTCGTGTTGGAGTTATATGCCGCCTCAAGCAAAAGTGGCGCGGAAAATACTCGTTCAAGCAGCACAGCCTTTAGTATACCAATAAAGTAAAAAGCGCGTTTGATTTTTCGCGCCTGATAAACTCTGGTTGAGGCGGCATTTACTCCCACTAGACTAAGGAATTATGAGAGCTTATACCACCGGTGTGCAGCGCAGGGCAAGCGGACCTCCGGCAAATGCTCACAACAAAGTCTAGAAATAATATACACCATTTGATAGACAAAAACTATAGATTTCGTATAAAAGATGCATTGGACATTTATACATTTTTGCTGTACCTTGAATGTAACAAGAGTGCATTGCACTTTTTGATTGTTAAAAAAATCACATACTTTGTATATCACAGCCTTTGATAACAAATATTTACAATAAGTTTAATGAAACAAAACTATAATGTAATGAGAGCAATTTACACTACCGTGTGCCCACCCGGTTAGCAGATTAAGGAGAAAAAATACTATGAAAAACAAATATCCACATATTTTTGAGCCAATTACAGTACGCAGAATGACAGTAAAGAACCGTATCGTCATGACTCCAATGGGAACTAACTACGGTGAGCAGAACGGAGAAATGAGCTTTCTCCACATCAACTACTATGAGCAGAGAGCAAAGGGCGGCACAGGTCTCATCATCGTTGAGAATGCAAGCGTTGACTCTCCGCAGGGTTCAAACGGAACTACACAGCTTCGTATTGATTTGGACAACTACATCCCAAGACTTTTCAAGCTCTGCGAGAGTGTTCACAAGCACGGTGCATGTATCGCAATACAGTTAAATCACGCCGGTGCTTCTGCAATGAGCTCACGTATCGGAATGCAGCCTGTATCAGCATCAGACGTACCTTCAAAGGCAGGTGGGGAAATCCCAAGACCTCTCGAGAAGGATGAAATCATGCATATCGTAAAGAAATACGGTGAGGCTGCCAAGCGTGCTCAGATCTGCGGCTTCGACGCTGTTGAAATCCACGCAGGACACTCTTACCTTATCAGTCAGTTCCTTTCACCTATCACAAACAAGAGAACTGACGAGTTCGGCGGCTCTGCCGAGAACCGTGCAAGATTTGCAAAGCTGGTTATCGAGGAGGTTCGTAAGCAGGTTGGACCTTTCTTCCCTATCTTCGTCCGTATCAGTGCAGACGAGCTCATGGAGGGTGGAAACACACTTGAGGATACACTTGAGTATTTAAAGTATTTTGAGAAGGAAGTAGATGTATTCGACGTATCATGCGGTCTCAACGGCTCTATCCAGTACCAGATTGATGCAAACTACTTACCTGACGGCTGGCGTTCATTCATGGCAAAGGCTGTAAAAGAGAAATACAACAAGCCATGTATCACAGTAGGAAATATCCGTGACCCACAGGTAGCCGAGGATATCCTTGCAGGAGGCGATGCTGATTTCATCGGTATGGGCCGTGGACTTATCGCTGACCCTGAGTGGGTTAATAAGGTAGAGTTCGGAAATGTGTGCGATATCAGAAAATGTATCTCATGTAACATCGGATGCGCCGGACACAGAATCGGTCTCAACCAGCCAATCCGCTGTACAGTAAACCCTGCCGTAAACAGTGGTGAGGATTACATGAAGACAAAGGTAAATAAGCCTTGCAACGTGGTTGTAATCGGTGGTGGTACTGCCGGTCTTGAGGCAGCCTGCACAGCAGCAGAGGTTGGATGTACAACCTTCCTCATTGAGAAGAAGGCTGAGCTTGGCGGACTTGCATCAGTTATCTCCAAGATTCCTGACAAGAAGCGTCTTGCAGACTTTCCTAACTACATGATTCACCGTGCAAGCAAGCTTCACAACCTGTTTGTTTTCAAAAATACATCAGCAACAGTTGATATGGTAAAGGCTTTAAACCCTGATATCATTGTAAACGCAACAGGCTCTGTACCTACTCTCCCACCTATCACAGGTCTTCACGACCTCGTTGACAAGGATGGCACAAATGTTGCAACAGTCCTTAAGATGATTGAGCGCATCAATGAGTATCCTGAGGATATGAAGGGACAGAAAATCGCCATCATCGGCGGTGGTGCCGTAGGTCTTGACGTGATGGAATTCTTCACAGAAAGAGGCGCAGAGGTAACAATGGTTGAGATGCTTCCAATGATTGGAAACGGACTTGACCCTGTCACAAAATGTGACACAAACGCAAAAATGGCAAAATACGGTGTAAAACAGATGACCAACACTGCTCTGCAGGAGGTTAAGAATGACCGTTTCATCGTAAAGAATCCAGAGGGTGAGATTGAGGAAATCCCATTTGATTACGGATTCATCTGCCTTGGTATGAGAGCCAACACACCTGTTCTTTCAGAGATTGATGAGGCTTTCAGTAATACCAATGTTGAAATCGTAAATATCGGAGACAGCAAGCGTGCCCGCAGAATCATTGAGGGTACAGAAGAAGGTAGAAATATCTTAAACGTGCTTGCCCGTCACGATTATTTATAAATTCTCCTTTAAAATAATAAACCTATAAAAACTCCTAAAAAACAACAGCTCGCGGGAAACCGCGAGCTGTTGTTTTATCATATTCCTGTATAACAGGAAGCTATCTAATGATATTGTAATAAGAACTTAAATCTAACTGAAGAACAGTTTCTTCACATCATCAACCGGCATATCCTGTCCTGTGTAAAGCTTGAATGCGGCGACGCCCTGCCATAAGAGCATTCCCTTTCCGCCTACGCATGTGCAGCCTGCCTCTTTTGCTTCGCGAAGAAGCTTTGTCTCCTCTGGATTGTAAACTGCATCTGCAACTACAAGCCCCGGTCTGAAAGCTGAAAGATCTTTTACCACGCTCTGATCATCCAGAGGCTTCATGCCAACGATTGTTGCATTTGCAAAGATATCGCTTGACTGGATTTCCTCTGTCATCTTGGCTGTATCATCAATATCGTATACATTTACAATACAATCAGGAACTGCTTTTTTGATCTTCTCTGCAGTCTGTAGTGTACGCTCGAAGAAAGCATCATTTTTGTTGAAAATAGTAATCTCACGAGCTCCGTCCAATGCGCACTGCACCTGGATAGCTGTAGCAGCTCCGCCGCCTCCGGCAACTGTGATTTTCTTTCCTTTGATGTCAATTCCGTGATCCTTTAAGTTGTGTACGAATCCCTCACCATCTGTGATGTGCCCTGTAAGCTTGCCGTTGTCATTTACTATAGTGTTTATGGCTCCGATAATCTGGGCTGCCGGTGAAAGCTCGTCCATGTACTTTGCAGCCTCTACCTTATCAGGCATGGTCACATTACATCCACGCATGTTGAAGGTTTTCATTGCTGCAATAGCATCCTTAACCTTGTCTTCTTTTATATCAAATGCAACGTATGCATAGTCCAGACCGAGTTTTTCAAAACTGTAATTGTACATAGCCGGTGAACCTGAATGACCGACCGGTGATCCTATGAGTGCTAATAAGCCTGTGTGACCTGAAATACGCTTTTCCATTGTAAATCCTCCTAAGTGTTTCGTTTTGTATTATGATAACTCTTTTATAAGACATACGCAAGCACTTTTTTCATTTAAAGCGTTAAAGTTTATTTCTAATTGTAATTTTTATAAAATTTTGATATGATTGAATTATCAAAATGTATTTATAAAAGGGGGATTTATGCCAGAATTAAGCAGATTTTATGGTATTATTATTAAAATGTATTTTAATGATACACAACAGCATCACAAGCCACATATTCATGCATTTTATGGCGACTACGAAGCAGTTGTGGCAGTTGACGGAGACCTTCTCGCAGGCTCAATTCCAGCAAAACAATTAAAAATAATAATCGGCTGGTTGGCAATTCATGAAGAGGAAGTATACAAAGCCTGGAATAATGCCGTACGAGGAGAACACTTCGATAAGATTAATCCATTATAAGGAGAATTACAATGTTTGAAGTCAATGGTATAGCTTACGCAAGTGAAAAATCAAATAAGATTTCTATAACAGATGCAAAAGTTACAGATCATTTAATGATGATTGTGACATTTTCAGGCGGTGAAAAAAGAGTGTTTGATGCATCCGTTTTAACAGGTAGTGCATTTAAACCACTTGAAGATGATGCTATATTTTCAAATTTTAAAATTATGCATGGCGTCATTACATGGATGAATGATGAAATAGATTGTGCTCCAGAATATATCTATGAGCATAGCTTCGAATATGAGGATAATACTTCTCCTATTGCCATGTAAGCTTCGATATTTCACATGTCATATGAGGAAAAGAGAGTATCGCTACTCTCTTTTCCTCATCTTTATATATTCACGAAATACAGGTCTGATTGGCTCAGAAATATCCTCCGGAATATCAGCCACATCAAAAAACTTAAGCTCCTCGACAGTCTCTCCAAGCTCTATAGAATCGCCTGCAGTAAAGGGGCATGTCCGACCACCTTTCTAAGATCCATTATATAATTGCTCATGTTGTATCCTTTCTTATTATCCCATCAAGCAAAAAATCCGCTGTACTATAATACCTATAGTATAGCGGATTTCAAATATGTTTTCCATATATAAAGCACATAAAATTCATCAGCTCACAGCCCTATATTCCTCAAGCGCTTCCTTAGCCCTTGGCGTAAGCCTGCGTGGAACCGAAATCTCAACAGTCACATACTGGTCTCCCTTTACTGAAGGATTCTTCATGCTCGAAATACCCTTGCCCTTGAGACGTATCTTGCTGCCGCCCTGTGTACCTGCCTTGATGCTGCACTCCACATCTCCATAAAGAGTATGCACCCTCGCCTTACCACCGAGAGCCGCTGTCGTAAACGGAACACGGATTGTACTGTATACATTCTGACCCTTTCGCTCAAACTCCCGGCTCGGTGTCACATTTACGTTGAGAAGCACATCTCCGGCTGCACCACCGTTTCTGCCCGGATTTCCCTGTCCTTTAAGTCTGACTGTCTTGCCAGACTCGATTCCTGCCGGAATATGGATGGACAGATTGGAAACCTTGCCTGTGGACGGATCCTGTAACGAAATAGATTTCTCGCATCCAAAAACAGCCTCGTCAAATGAAATCGTAAGGTCAGCCATAACATCAGAACCCTTGCGACCGGCTGAACTTCTGCCACCTGAGAAATTACTCCAGCTACCGCTATTTCCGGTAAATCCACTGTTACCACTTGTACTCCGGCCACTGTGATTACCGCCACCATGTGAAAACATATCTCCGAACATTGAGAAAATATCATCCATATCCCCGGAGCCGTTCTCAAAATGAAATTCCTGATGTGTAAATGGTCCGCCATTTGAGCTGTATGAGCCACTGAAAGAGCCATTGCCGCCGAAGCCACCAAATCCACCGAAGCCTCCATGTGCAGCCTGTCTTGCAGCCTCCTCGGAAAAGCCCTCCTGCAGTCCTGCAAAGCCAAACTCATCATAGAGCTTACGTTTTTTCTCATCACTTAATACATTATATGCCTCCGTGACATCCTTGAACATCTCCTCAGCGTGAGGATTGCCTGCATTTGTATCAGGATGATACTTCTTTGCCAGCTTACGATAAGCCTTCTTTATTGCCTCTTTATCCGCACTCTTGTTCACTCCGAGAGTCTCATAATAATCTCTCTTTGCTGCCATTATACTCACCTGCCTTTCTATTTACCTGTAACAATTTATCATCATAATTAAACAATATACATTACACCATATAGTATAAGCGGACTGCACAGGCAGCCCGCTTATCATTTGCAATATCTGATTATCCCTCGATGGAGATACATTTCTTTTCCTCAACCTGTGGTTTAGGCTGTTTCTTTGGAATATCCAGGCGAAGGATTCCATGCTTGAAGGATGCCTTTATGTCATCCTGCTCAATCTCGTCACCCACATAGAAGGTTCTCTGACAGCTTCCTGAGTAGCGCTCTCTGCAGATATACTTCTTGCCCTCTTCCTCTTTCTGATCTTTCTCTAAGCCTTTCTCTGCTGTAATGGTCAGATAACCATTCTCTAAAGAAGCCTTAATCTCATCCTTTTTAAATCCCGGAAGATCCATCTCAAGCTCATAGCCTTTATCGCTTTCCTTGATATCGGTGAGCATCATTCTCTTTCCGTTGTGTCCGTATAATTTCTTCTGTGCCTTCTGTACGTCCCTGTCATCATACCAAGGATCATTGAACCATGGATCACTGAAAAATGTATCAAATAAGTTGTTGTTTGTAGTTGTTAATAACATAGGTCATACCTCCTTATATACCTGTAACTTTCCTTTCGGAAATTTGCTTTCTTTTGTTTACAAGTATGTTATAGCACCATTATTAGCACTCGTCAATAGCGAGTGCTAATAAAAATTATAAATTTTTTATTAACTGAAATTTCTTATGTTTCCAAGCTCCATTTCATATACTTCATCACAAAGCAGCTCGATATCTGCTGGATTGTGGCTTGCCAGAAGTATGAGCTTTCCCTGCTTTTTAAGCTCCATCAAAAGCTCACGTATATCAGCCACACCGTGTTTATCGAGTCCGTTCATCGGCTCATCCAGTATCAGTATGTCCGGCTGCTCCATGATTGCCTGTGCAATCCCAAGGCGCTGCCTCATTCCAAGACTGTACTTGCGCACCGGCAGTCTGCTGTCCGGATCAAGTCCTGTTATCTTAAGAGCCTTACGTATCTGATCATCCGTAACCTTTCTGCATATTCCGGCAAGCAGCCGTAGATTTTGCAGCCCGCTGTAATACGGTATAAATCCCGGTGTTTCAATGATTATTCCTGCATTTGGCAGATAATCCACATCTTTTCCCACACGCCTGCCGTCCGTTTTTATCTCTCCATCTGTCGGATGCACAAATCCGCAGATGCATTTCATCAGCATTGTTTTGCCGCTTCCGTTGCTGCCAACAAGTCCATAGATTTTCCCCGGTTCAAGTGTCAGCGAAATATTATTTAAAATTGATTTGCCATCCAGTCTTAGTGATACATTTCTTATTTCTATCATGCGCGATCCCCCTATTCCTTTACCTGATAATGTCCTGCCCTTGCAAAGCAAAGCACAAGAAGCAGCGCACTTATGGCTCCCAGATAAAGATATGATCCCCACATCGGAAAATTCATCCTGTCAAGATATTCATCATAGTGCAGCCACGGTATCGTATGCGCCATCGGAAGTATCCACATCTGCTTCATTCTGACCTCGCAGGTGACTGCTCCGAGTATGATTGCAAAACCATTTACGAGTATCCCCACATATCTGTGATTGCTGACAGCCGAAAAAAGCAGCACATATGATATGAGCATAAAATATAAAAGCAGCAGACAAAATGTGTGTATAAGTGCCTGTTCAAGTGTCATCTGCTGATACAGATTTCCCGGAAGAAGCTGCACCACATAATCTCCCGTCCTATCCGGATAAACTGAAGTAAAATGTGTGACCGCATCAGAAAATGAAAGACTCCATCTGCCTGTTCCTATCATAAGAACGCACGATGACACCAAAAGGAATAAAAGCACAAAACAGGATGCCGCTGCCGCAAAAACTGCCTGTCCAAATATCCATGTCCTCTTTGTACAGCGCATCTGATAAAACCTGTCAATTCCCGTCCTCTGTGGAAAATCAGCCATCAGCACAAGAAAAAGTATAGGTATTATAAGAAGGATAACTCCCGAATTTCCCAAAGCCACAAAAGCCTCAGGTATAGAAAGCATTTCTCCCATAAGCATTTTGCACTGTCGAAGCGG